>Ga0209048_10000156_pt1 | contig 71391 bp, 51 predicted proteins | sample FrelakmetCRP12CR_FD_187146 | JGI IMG/M metagenome (GOLD analysis project Ga0209048, IMG submission 187146) | Freshwater lake sediment microbial communities from the University of Notre Dame, USA, for methane emissions studies - CRP12 CR (SPAdes)... | ecosystem: Environmental > Aquatic >...
CGGGATTGCTTCGCTTCGCTCGCAATGACAGGTGAATGTGACGGGATTGCTTCGCTTCGCTCGCAATGACGCGGGGAGACACTGTCATTGCGAGGAGCGCAGCGACGAAGCAATCCGGACGCCCCCAACTGTCCATATCTTTGTGGGTGAGCTGTGCACATCAACCCCTTGGCGGCGTAATATGGTGAGTAAAGGCGCTGGGCTCCGGCGATGCAACGTGTGCCAGATCCCTGCCGAACACCAGTGACCACCTCGAGTCCCGGCAAGGGCCAGACGAGGCACGCCAAACCGGCAGTTCGCGCGGCATGGGCAGCGCTCAACGCCGTCCAGCTCGCGTACACGCTGATCTGGACGGTTGCGTGCATCAGCGCCGCTCTCGTCGTGCTTGCGCTGACGCGCCGGCAGACGACGCCGCTCGCGATAACGCGGTGGCCCTGGGCGCCGGGGCTGCTGCGCGGGGCGGGCGCTCGCGTCGAGGTGGAAGGCGCCAACGAGCTCGATGCGACGTCCGCCTACCTGTTCGCCTCGAACCACCAGTCAATCATTGACATCCCAGCGCTGTTCGTCGCCCTACCAAGGCTGCTGCGCTTCGTCGTCAAGCGCGAGCTGCGGGCGATTCCCTTTCTCGGGTGGTACGTCGCCGCGATGGGGATGGTGTTCGTGGACCGCGGCGCGCGTGGGGGCGCGATCAAGTCGCTGCGGCGCGTCGCTGAGATCTTACGCGCCGGGCAGAGCGTCGCCTGTTTTCCCGAGGGGACTCGGAGCCGCGACGGCGCGATCCACCCGTTCAAGGGCGGCTCGTTCGTGATGGCGATCGAGGCCGGCGTGCCGGTCGTGCCCGTCGCCCTGATCGGGACCGGCGAAGTGCTGCCGCCGCACGGGTTCCGCGTGCGCCCGGGCGTGATCCGGGTGCGTGTCGGCCGCCCGATCCCCACTGCCGGCCTCGCCTCGAGCCAGTGCGGCGAGCTCGCGCGGCGCGTGCGCGACGAAGTCGAGCGGCTCTACACCGGCGCGTGAGCTTGGGCCGACGCCGGGGCATCGTCCGCTCCGAGGTCAATGTTCCCTCGCGCGAATCGCAGTACAATTTCAATGAGGAGATCCGACACGTGCAGCCCGGCACCCACCTCGGCCCCTACGAGATCGTCGCCCAAATCGGAGCTGGCGGCATGGGCGAGGTCTATCGGGCACGGGATACGAGGCTCGGCCGTGACGTCGCAATCAAGGTTCTCCCAACGGAGTTCGCCGATGATCCTGAGCGCCTGAGACGCTTCGAGCAAGAAGCCCGCGCGGTAGCCGCGCTCTCCCATCCCAACGTCCTCGCCATCTTCGACGTCGGCACCCACGACGCCATCCCCTACCTCGTCACCGAGCTGCTCGAGGGTGAGAGCCTGCGCGACCGACTCAAGGCCGGCTCGTTGCCACCTCAGAAGGCGATCGAGTACGGCATCCAGATCGCGCAGGGGCTCTCGGCCGCCCACGAGAAAGGCATCGTCCATCGCGACCTCAAACCAGCAAACGTGTTCATCACGAAGGATGGGCACGCCAAGATCCTCGACTTCGGCATCGCCAAGCTGGCAGGGCCGCAGAGCCTGGAGCAGTTGGCTGAACTGACGACAGTTGCAGAGGCGACGGAGGCGGGGGCACGCCTCGGCACGGTCGGCTACATGTCGCCGGAGCAGATCCGCGGCCAGAGCGTGGACCACCGCACGGACATCTTCGCGTTCGGGTGTGTGCTGTACGAGATGCTCTCGGGCCGGTCGCCGTTCCTCAAGGACACAGGGGCGGACACGGTGAGCGCGATCCTGCACGGGGACCCCTCTCCTCTCGCCGCTGGCCGGGAAATCCCACCGGCACTGCAAGAGATCGTGAGCCGGTGCCTGGAGAAGCGGCCGGCGGATCGGTTCTCCTCGGCGCACGACTTCGCGCTCGCGCTGAGGGCGACCTCGGGGGGAACAGAAACCCCGGCACCGGTCAGTGTGCGGCGGCTGCGAAGGACATGGCTGGTCGGGGCAGCAGCCACTGTGGTGGTCGTCGCTGTCCTGGCGGCGCTCGACGTAGGCGGCGTACGGAGAGTGCTCGTCGGTCTGGGCGGCTCGCACGCGCGCGTGGTCCGGATGGCTGTGCTCCCCTTCGCCAACCTGTCGGGCGACCCGGAGCAGGAGTACCTCTCCGACGGGCTGACGCAAGAGATGATCGCGCAGCTCGGGCGGCTCCACCCGCAGAGCCTTTCGGTGATCGCCCGGACCTCGGTGATGCGCTACAAGAAGACCGACACACCGATCGATCGGATCGGGCGCGAGCTCGGGGTGGACTACGTGCTGGAGGGCAGCGAGCAGCGCGAGGGCGGGCAGGTCCGGATCACCGCCGAGCTGGTCAAGGTGCAGGACCAGACGCAGCTCTGGTCGGAGAGCTACGAGCGGGAGTTGTCGGACATCCTGGTGCTGCAGAGCGACGTGGCGCGCAAGGTGGCCGAGGCGCTCGCGCTCAAGCTGCTGCCCACCGAGAATGCGCGCCTGGCGGGCGCCCGCTCCGTCAATCCGGACGCCTACCAGGCGTACCTCAAGGGCACCCATCACCTTTCGAGGCTCACGCCCGGCGATTTCGACACCGCCCAGAGCTATTTCGAGGTGGCGCTGGCGAAGGACCCGGACTACGCGCTCGCCTACGCAGGTATCGCGGCAGTCTGGGCCTGCCGCCAGCAAATGGGGTACGCGAAGCCCGCTGAGGCCGCCCCGAAGGCCAAGGAGGCGGCCCGGAAAGCGATCGAGCTCGACGACACGGCCGCGGAAACCCGTCTCACGTTGGCGGTGCAGGCGACATGGACGGATTGGGATTGGGTCGTTGCGGAGCGGGAGTTCAAGCGCGCCATCGAGCTGAACCCGAGCTTCCCGGAAGCCCTGATCTTCTACTCCCACTTCCTGATGATCATGGGCCGGCCTGATGAAGCCATGCCACTGGCCAGGCGTGCACTGGAGCTGGACCCCTTCAACGCAATGACCGTGAGCTTCTACGCGGTCGAACTCTACTGCGCGCGCCGTTACGACGAGGCCATCGCGCAGGCCCGCAAGGCGCTGGCCCTGCAGCCGGACTCCCCCGTGGTCCTCGCCACCCTCATGGTGGCCCTGCACGAGACGAAGCAGCACGACGAGATGATTGCCGCCGCGAAGAAGTTCTATGCCGGCTGGTCCCCCGAAGTGGGGGAGGCGCTCGAGCGGGGCTACGCGGGGCGGGACTACGCCGGCGCGTGGCGCCGCGCGGCCGAGGTCGAGGCGGCGAGGCACGGCAAGGAGCCCGGCGCCGCGTGGGACCTCGCGGAGAACTACCTGATCGCCGGAGACACGACGCACGCCCTCGACTGGCTCGAGAAGGCCTGTGACGACCACGAGCCAAATATGCCCTACATCAGTTGCATGCCGATCTTCGATCCCCTCCGCTCCGAGCCACGCTTCCAGGCTCTGCGGCGCCGCATGAACTTGCCGACGAAGTGAGCGGGGCGACCGCCTACTGCCACCCAGGGGCGCTATGATTGGGGTCAAGTAGGATCAAACGGATGCAGCCGGGCTCCCGCCTCGGCCCATACGAGATCGTCGCCCCGATCGGGGCGGGTGGAATGGGCGAGGTCTATCGGGCGCGGGACACGCGCCTCGGCCGGGACGTTGCGATCAAGGTCCTCCCGCCGGAGTTTGCCGACGATCCCGAGCGGCTGAGACGCTTCGAGCAGGAAGCGCGGGCGGTTGCTGCGCTCTCCCATCCCAACGTGCTCGCCCTGTTCGATGTCGGCTCGGCCGTCGTGTCATTGCGAGGGGCCGAAGGCCCCGAAGCAATCTCGGCCCAGACGTCGGGACTGCCACGGCCGCAGAGCGGCCTCGCAGTGACAGAAGGTGAAGGCGAACAGGTGCACTTCCTTGTCACCGAGCTGCTCGAGGGTGAGACGCTCCGGGACCGGCTCAAGGCCGGAGGTCTGAGCGTCCGCAAGGCCGTGGAGACCGCCGTCCAGATCGCGCAGGGCCTCGCGGCCGCACATGAGAAAGGCATCATCCACCGCGACCTCAAGCCGGCCAATGTCTTCGTCACCAATGACGGCCACGTCAAGATCCTCGACTTCGGGATCGCCAAGCTGACCGCGCCGGCCGGTCTCGAGCAGCCCGCACAGGCGACCACGGTGGTCGATGCGACGGAGGCGGGCACGACGCTCGGCACCTTGGGGTACATGGCGCCCGAGCAGATCCGCGGGCTGAGCGCGGATCACCGCACGGACATCTTCGCGTTCGGCTGTGTGCTGTACGAGATGCTGTCAGGCAGGCGAGCGTTTTTGGGAGACACACCAGCGGACACGATGACAGCGATCCTGACGAAGGACCCGGAGCCGCTTTCGGGCACAGGTCGAGGGATCGCGCCGGCGTTGCAGGAGATCGTGAGCCGGTGCCTGGAGAAGAGCCCGGAAGACCGCCTCTCCTCTGCACACGACCTGGCCCTGGCGCTGCGAGCGGAATCGCCGGCGCCCATCACACCCGCTGCCGTGCGTCGTCACGTGGGCCCTTGGCGGTGGCTGTGGGCAGGCGTGGCTGCGCTCGGGGTGATTGCAGCCGCAGGTGTCGCGCTCTATTTGCTCACGGTGCGCGGTCACGCAGGCGCGCCCACCACAGCGGGCCTGATCCGCTCCATCGCGGTGCTGCCGCTGACAAATCTTTCCGGCGATCCGGCGCAGGAGTACTTCTCGGATGGCATGACGGAGGAGTTGATCACCACCCTCTCGAAGATCTCGGCGTTGAAGGTCATCTCGCGGACCTCCGTGATGCAGTTCAAGGGGAGCAAGAAGCCGCTGCGCGAAATTGCGGCGGCACTGGGCGTGGAGGGGGTGATCGAAGGCTCGGTGCTACGAGCGGGCGAACGTGTGCGCATCACAGCGCAGTTGATCAACGCGAGCACCGACACGCACCTATGGGCGGAGAGCTACGACCGGGACCTCAAGGATGTGCTGGCGCTGCAGGCTGAGGTGGCGCGGGCGGTCGCCGGGGAGGTACGGGCGAAGCTAACGCCACAGGAACAGGCGCGGCTGGCGGGCAGCCGAACTGTCAACCCGGAGGCCTATCGACTCTTTCTGGAAGCCCGGCAGCTCTGGCTGAACATGTCGAGTGAGGAACAGTGCCGGAAGGCCTTGGAGCGCTTCCAGCAGGCCATCGATCTCGACCCGACCTATGCTCCAGCCTACGTGGGACTGGCAAACAGCCATCTCTCAGCCGGCGGCATGGGTTTTGAACCTGCCTATGAGGGTTTCCCAAAGGCCAAAGTGGCGGCTTTGAAGGCGCTGGAGTTCGACAAGGGGCTCGCAGAGGCACACGCCGTGCTTGGCGCGGTGATGTTCCAGGCCGACTGGGATTGGCCTGGAGCTGAACGGGAGCTGCAGCGGGCGCTTGCCCTGGGCCCAAACAACTCCGACGCTCACTGGGACTACGGGTTCTACCTGATGTTGGTCGCTGGTCGTCCCGATCTGGCGGTCACGGAGTACAGGCGAGCGCTGGAGTTCGATCCTCTGGCGACCACGAACATCGTCGGCCTTGGCTGGGGCCTGTACTACGCCCGGCGGCACGACGAATCAATCGCCCACTTTCGGAGGGCGCTTGAACAGAATCCCACCGGCGTCGGGGCCTGGGGGCACACGTGGCTCGGCTTGAACTATGCACAAAAGCACATGGTCGACGAAGCCGTCGCCGAGTGCGGCAAAGCAGTCGAGAGCCGGCCGGAGGACCAAGTGGTGCTGGGATATTGCGGTTGTGTCTACGGACTCGTAGGCCGGCATCAGCAGGCCAAGCTGCTCCTGGACCGGCTGAAGAGCCTCTCGGCTCGCCACTACGTGGATCCCTGCTTCGTCGCCATCCTCTGTGATGGGTTGGGTGACAACAACCGCACGATGGAGTGGCTGGAGCGGGCGTACACAGAGCGCTCCGCGAGCAGCTATGGCATCCGAGGCGAGCTCTGGACTGACAAACTGCGCTCTGACCCGCGCTTCCAAGATCTAATTCGCCGCATGCACTACCCTGCGAGCACAACGCCATGATCGGCACCCTCCTCGGTCCATACGAGATCGTCGCCCAGATCGGGGCGGGCGGCATGGGCGAGGTCTATCGGGCCCGCGACACCCGGCTCGGGCGCGAGGTCGCGATCAAGGTGCTGCCGGAGGCGCTCACGGCGTCGTCCGAGATGCGGGCGAGGTTTGAGCGCGAGGCCCGCACGATCTCGCGGCTGAACCATCCGCACGTCTGTACCCTGTACGACGTCGGCCGCCACGAGGGGGTGGACTACCTGGTGATGGAGCTGCTTGAGGGCGAGACCTTGGCCCGCCGGCTGGAAAAGGGCCCGCTGCCGGTGGCGGAAGTGCTCGCGCTCGGGGTGCAGATCGCCGATGCGCTCGACGCCGCGCACGGGGCGGGGCTGGTGCACCGCGATCTCAAGCCGGCCAACATCATGCTCACGGGGAGTGGAGCGAAGCTGATGGACTTCGGGCTCGCCCGTGCCGCCCGCCCGGTCGTGGCGGCCGAAGGTCTGGCCGAGTCGCCGACGGTGAGCCGGCCGCTCACCGCCGAGGGGACGATCGTCGGGACGTTCCAGTACATGGCGCCGGAGCAGTTGGAGGGGAGAGAAGCGGACGGACGGGCCGACCTGTGGGCGCTGGGGTGCGTGTTGTACGAGATGACGACGGGGCGGGCGGCGTTTGCGGGGACGAGCCATGCCTCGTTGATCGCGGCGATCATGGACCGCGAGCCTCCGGCCATCACGGTGCTGCAGCCGCTGTCGCCGCCGGCGCTGGAGCATCTGGTGCGGCGCTGCCTGGCGAAGGACGTTGGGGAGCGCTGGCAGAGCGCGCGCGACGTGCTGCACGAGCTGCGCTGGATCGTCGAGGCGGGCTCGCAGGCCGGCGTCCCGGCGCCGGTTGGGGCGCGGCGGCGCGGCCGCGAGCGCCTGGCCTGGGGCGTGGCGGTTACCTCGCTGGTCGCCTTGGCAGCTCTCGCATGGGTTGTCCTCAAGTCACCGACCCAGGAGGTGGGGGCGATTCTGACCATCGTGGACCCCCCGCCCGAGGCTGGGCTGAGCCCGTATCGCACCGACGTCGCCATCTCGCCCGATGGCCGGGCCATTGCTTTCGTGGCGAGCGATGCCACAGGCGCACCCTGGTTGTGGGTGCGCCTGCTAGCGTCCGACGTGACGAAACAGATTCCGGATACGCGCAGGACCCTGTGCCCGTTCTGGTCGCCCGACGGGCGATACGTCGCGTTCTTCGACCCAGAGGAGCGAAGGCTCAAGAAGGTGGCCGTCACGGGAGGGAGCCCGACGACCATCTGCGACGCGGGCGAGGGTCGCGGAGGAGCGTGGAGCCGCGACGGCGTGATCGTCTTCGCACCGTCCACCGAGGGGCCGTTGATGCGTGTCGCCTCAGGCGGGGGACACCCCGTCGCGGTCACAACGCTCGACCCCGCGCGGCACGAGACAGCGCATCGCTTCCCCTGCTTCCTCCCCGATGGGGAGCACTTTCTCTTTGCCGCGCTTCCCGCCGGGCCGGGCGGCTGGGACGCCTACGTGGGGTCGCTGCGCTCCAGGGAGGTGAAGCGGATCCTGGCCGCCTACTCGGCACCGGTGTATGCAGAGCCGGGGTACCTGCTGTTCGAACGGGACGGGCGCGTAATGGCCCAGCGCTTCGATGTGGAACGCCTCGCGCTCGAGGGTGACGCGGTAGCGATCACCGGTGCGCCGGATCTCACCGGCATGGACGCGGACCCGGTGGCGTCCGCGTCGCGGAACGGCCGCCTGGCCCTGCTCCGAAGGCCGCCCCAGAACGCCCGCGTCGCGCTCATCGACCGCACCGGCGCCACGCAGACCGCCTACGACCTGCCCCCCGGCCCATGGCAAGTCCGTGCGGTCTCGCCGAACGGGAGACAAGCGGCGGTCGTCAACGGGATCGATCTCTGGCTTCTGGACCTCACCCGCGCGGTGCCGCTCCGCTTCGCCTCCATCGCGCCCGGCACGCGGACCGCGGTCTGGTCTCCGGACGGAAGCCGAATCGCCTACGTGTCACAGCACGCCGGCCGGGAGGAGATCTTCATCGCCGGCCTCGACGGTCGGGCCGAGCCTGTCCCCACCACCGGCGATGCGTTCAAGGCCGTGTGGGACTGGTCCCGTGACGGACGGTACCTCGTATTCGGGGGGCTGAACGCTGCGACCAACTGGGACCTCTGGCTCCTGCCGCTGGCGGGAGACCGCCAACCCGTGCCCTATTCGCAAGGACCATGGATGGAAATGGACGCCAGCCTGTCCCCGGACGGGCGCTGGTTGGCCTACGCTTCCTTCGAGACCGGCCGGCCCGAAATCTACGTGCAGTCGTTCCCGCGGCCGGGGCGCAAGGTGAGGGTGTCGCTCGACGGCGGCGACTATCCCCTGTGGACGAGGGGAGGTAAGGAGCTGCTCTACTCCCGCAGCCAGGCCATCTACTCCCCCGGCCATACCATCGTCTCCGTCCCGGTGGAGGAGGGAGAGGAGTTCCGGCCCGGTCCCCCCCACCCCCTCTTCACGCTTCCGACAGGTTTCACCGGTGTGGATACCGTCGCCGACGGCGAGCGTTTCCTCGTGAGCACGGTCACCAATAGCCGGCCGGGGGACATCCGGCTCGTCCTCAACTGGGAGGCACTGCTCAAACCATGAGCTGTAATATTCGCACCCTGGCCCGAAACAGCCGCGGCTTGGTCAGCACACAAGCTGCTCTCGAATCGGCGCCCGCGCCAGCAGGGAAGCGAAGTCCCGCGCCGACCCGCAGCGCCGCCCCAAGCGAGCCGAACGCGCGCCGAGGGGGCTCGCGAGGAATCACATGCTGAAGCCCGGCATGCACCTTGGCCCGTACGAGGTTCTGGGTCCGCTTGGCGCAGGCGGTATGGGTGAAGTCTACCGCGCTCGCGACACGCGCCTCGGCCGCGACGTCGCGATCAAGGTATTGCCGGCGGCCTTCACCGGCGACCTCGAGCGGCTGCGACGCTTCGAGCAGGAAGCCCGCGCCGCATCGGCGCTCAACCACCCCAACATCCTGACCGTCTACGACGTGGGCACGCATGAAGGCGCGCCGCACCTCATTACTGAGCTGCTCGAGGGCGAGACGCTGCGCCAGCGCCTCATCGACGGACCGTTGCCGGTGCGCAAGGCGGTGGACGCCGCCTGCCAGATCGCACGCGGGCTGGCGGCCGCGCACGAAAAGGGGATCGTCCACCGCGACCTCAAGCCGGAGAACGTCTTCGTCACTGCGGACGGCCACGTCAAGATCCTCGACTTCGGCATCGCCAAGCTGCTCGCACCGCCGGGCGAGGGCGTACTGACGCCGACCGTCGTCGACACTACCCAGCCCGGGACGGTGATGGGCACCGTCGCGTACATGTCGCCGGAGCACGTGCGCGGGCTCTCGGTCGACCAGCGCTCGGACATCTTCTCGCTCGGGGTCGTGCTCTACGAGATGGTCACTGGCCGGCAGGCGTTCGGCCGCGACACGGCGGCGGAGACGATGACTGCGATCCTGAAGGAGGAGCCGCCCGACCCGACCAGCGTGGAGGCGGCGGTGCCGGCCGCACTGTCGCGGGCGATCGCGCAGTGCCTGGAGAAGAGCCCCAAGGACCGCTTCCAGTCGGCGCACGACCTCGCGTTGGCGCTACAGGCCGCGGCGACGCCGAGCCGGCCGGTGGCGGCGGCGGTCGAGGAGGCGCGCGCGCCTGCGGGCTGGAAGCGCTCCACCCGCCTGCTGGTTGCAGTTGGCGCCGCCGTGCTCATCCTTGGCGCACTCGCGGCGGCGAGGCTCTGGCTCCACCGTGGCGTGACGCTGCGGCCGGTCAATTTTCGGCTTGTCTCGACCTTCCCGGGCTCGCACCGCCAGCCCACCTTCTCGCCGGACGGCAGCATGATCGCCTACGTCGACGACGTCGACGGCGTACCGCAGATCTGGGTCAAGAACCTGGCCACGGGCGATCCCATCCGCATCACCTCGGGAGCTCAGGGTGCGTCCTTCCCGCGCTGGTCGCCGAAGAACGACCAGATCATCTTCAACGGCTTGAGCAAGTGGGGCGAGCAAGATGAGCCGCAGGGCATCTGGTCAGTGCCGCCGCTGGGTGGCGAGCGGCGCCAGATCGTCGATAAGGGCGGCAACGCCAGCTTCTCCTGGGACGGTGAACGCATCGTCTTCGAGCGCGACAATGAGATCTGGACGGCCCATGCCAACGGCAGTGACCAGCACCAGGTCGAGGGCATCACTCACACCGCATCCGAGGGCGTGTGGGGCCCGGTCTTCTCACCCGACGGCCGCTGGATCGCGTACTTCAAGTACGTGGCGGAGGCGGGCAGGATCGGGGCCGACATCTGGCTGATCCCTCCCTCCGGGGGAACGCCGCGCCGCCTCACCTTCGACGTCAGTTGGGAGGGGGGGCCGCCCGTCTGGACGCCCGACAGCCGCGCCATCGTCTTCCCGTCGATGCGTGCAGGCGCGCTCACGCTCTGGCGGTTTGCGCTGGACGGCGGCACGCCCGAGCCGGTGACCACCGGCGCCGGCGAGGACAACCACCCCGACATCTCGCGTGACGGCCGCAAGCTGATCTACACCAACAGGCGCACCAGCTACGCGCTCATGCTGCTCGACACCGCGAGCGGCGAGCAGCGGCAACTCGTCGAGCGACGCGGTTCGATCGGCCTTGGGGACTCCGCGTTTTCACCGGCCGGCGACAGGATCGCGTTCACCGGCCAAGAGGGGACCATCGGGCACCTGTTCACCATCGGGACCAACGGCCGCGAGCTGCGGCAGGTCACGGACAATCCCGGCGAGTACAACGCCGCGGCGCAGTGGTCAGGAGACGGGGCATCCCTGTACTACTACTCGATGCCGGACCACTCCTATCGCAAGATCCCGGTGGCGGGGGGACGCAGCGTCGAGGTCATCCCGAGCTGGGTTGTTTTTGTGCAGTTCGGCGCCCAGGTGGACCCCGAAGGTCGGCGGATCGTCTACACCGTGATCGAAGGGAATCACGCGAAGGCGACCTTCGTGCGCGATCTGGGCGGCGGCCGGGAGACCCGGCTGCCGGTGGCCATGCTGGCGGGAAAGTGGTCCAGTGACGGCACGCTCCTGCTTGGCACCCTGGAGACGGAGGAGGCCTTCCTGTGCCCCGCCACCGGCGCGGCGTGCACAGCGCTCGGGAAGGCCAACGGGGCGTACTGGTCGGGGGACAACTCGCGGATCTTCTTCCACCGGCCGGGGCTCTCCTCCGACGTGGCCGAGCTGTGGGTGATGTCGCGCGACGGCCGCGACCAGCGGCGCGTTGATGAGCTTCACTCGATGGAGGGAAACTCCGCCGTCAGCATTTCTCGGCGCGACCAGTACGCCTGGGTGCAGCGCCGCCCGGGCCAGCAGGAGCTGTGGCTGGCGGAGCTGACGAGATGATGGAGTGATGATGGCCCTCAACCCCGGCATGCACCTTGGCCCGTACGAGATCGTCGCCCCAATCGGCGCAGGCGGGATGGGCGAGGTCTATCGGGCGCGGGACACACGCCTGGGCCGCGACGTGGCGATTAAGGTCCTCCCACCCGAGTTCGCCGACGATCCTGAGCGCCTTCGGCGCTTCGAGCAGGAGGCGCGTGCGGTCGCCGCGCTCTCCCATCCCAACGTGCTTGCCCTGTTCGATGTCGGCTCGGCCGTCGTGTCATTGCGAGGGGCCGAAGGCCCCGAAGCAATCTCGACGCGCTGCTAGCCGAGCAGTTCGTGGGCCTCCTTGAGGACGTCGGGGATGGCGATGGCCTGGGGGCACTTGGGCTCGCACTCGCCGCACTCGGTGCAGGCGTCGGCGGCCAGACCCCGGGAGACCAGGATGGCCTTGTAGAGCTGCGACATGTCCTCGCGGGAGTCAAACATGGCGGCGGTGTTGACCATGGAGAAGACGTCCGGGATGGCTACGCTGTTGGGGCAGGGCACGCAGTAACCACATGTGGTGCACGGGATCTTGATGCGTCCGAGAAAGTAACTGCGGACCTCCGCGGCGAGGGCCAACTCGGTTTCGCTCAGGGCCCCGGGCGCCGCGACGTCGGCTACGGCCAGGTTCTCACGGAGTTATTCCTCGGTGTTCATCCCCGAGAGGGCCGTCACGACCTCAGGGTGGTGCCAGACCCACCGCCAGGCCCACTCGGCGGGCGACCAGGGCCTCCCGCTGCGGACCCAGATGCTCTGCACCGGCGCCGGCGGCCAGGAGGCCTCCTCGCAGCGGCTCCATTGCGATCACGCCCACTCTCCTGGCGGCGGCAAGGCGCAGGCCGGCGAGGCCCGCCTGGAAATCCACGTCGAGCAAGTTGAATTGGATCTGGCAGAAGTCCCAGTCGTACGCCTTTAGGATTTCCGCGAAGGCGTCAGGCGATCCGTGGAAGGAGAAGCCCGCGTGGGTGATTCGCCGGTCACTCCTGGCGTGGTCGAGGGCGCGAAGGCCTCCCCAGCGATTCACGGTTTCCCGGCGTTCACTGTTGAGAGCGTGGAGCAGGTAGAAGTCCACCGTGTCCGTGTCGAGGCGCCGGAGCTGCTCGTCCAGGAAGCGCTCCCAGTCGCCGTCGGCCTGGACGAGCCACGTTGGGCACTTGGTGGCGAGCTGGACGCGTGCGCGGTAGCCGTTCTTGAGGGCGCGGCCCACGAAGGGCTCGCTCTCGCCGCCGTGGTACGGATAGGCAGTGTCCAGGTAGTTGACTCCTGCCTCGATGGCCTCGTGCAGGAGCCGGGTAGCCCGGGCCTCGTCGATGCGGGCGGGGTCGTCGTTCAGGACGGGCAGACGCATGCAGCCGAAGGAGAGGATGGAGACGGGCAGGCCGGGGATTTTGGGGAAGTTTCTGTACCGCATGGCTGACCTCCATCGGAGGGGAACGCCTCGGATGACCGGGCCGCTCCTGCGCGCGCATGAGGCCTGTGCTGCGTCGTGCCGGAGCGGGCGCCGGGTTTCCCGCGTCAGCGGGTCAAGCCGTGGACGCGCCCCCCAAGGAGGGCATACTACACAAGTCCACCTGGTGGCTTGACGCCCTCGTCCGCTACGAGATCGCCACGTCGCCGCTGCGCGGCTCCTCGCGATGACAGGCGTTCCCCACGGCCAGCTTCGCTTCGCTCGCAATGACCGAGGCAGATGGTGTCATTGCGAGGAGCGCAGCAACGAAGCAATCTCGTCGAGCCAGAGCAAGGCCAAGTCTTGTGGGGCGGCTGCCCTCAGCCGCCCTGAACCGTGAAGTCCACGGGCGGATTGGTGCAGGGGAACGCGGGCGAGGGCGCCCGCGCCACATGCAGCACCACGCGCCGCAAGGGGCTCTGCGCCGCCCTCGTTCACGACGAGATTGCTTCGCTTCGCTCGCAATGACAGCGGATGCGACGAGATTGCTTCGCTTCGCTCGCAATGACGCCGGGAAATATTGTCATTGCGAGGAGCGCAGCGACGAGACAATCCCGACGTCCCGTACTGTCCTTGCGACGAGGGCCGAGGGAAGCGAGGGAACCGTGGCAAAACCCGACGACGTCGACGAGATCGCCACGTCGCCGCTGCGCGGCTCCTCGCGATGACAGGCGTTCCCCAGGCCCGCAGCAATTGCCGCAGATGCCCCCCTTGTGTAGCATCGGATCGCATGCCCATCCTCGGATCCGCCCGTCCCCAGCACCTCGCCCCTCTCCCTGACGAACCCCTTGTCTCCGTCATCACCACGTGTTGGAACGAGACGGCAGCGAGGATCGAGGCGACGTTTGCAACGATCGCGGCGCAGTCCTACCCGCGAATAGAGCGGATCGTCGTCGACGGCGGCTCCGGCCCGGCAACGCTGCGGGCGCTGGCCGTTCTCACGCCTCCGGCCGACCGCATGATCTCGGAACCCGACCGGGGTGTGATGGACGCCATGAACAAGGGGGTCCGCCTGTCCCGCGGTGAACTCTTCCTCTTCATGAACATCGGCGATGCCTTTGCCGCATCCGATGCGCTCACCCGTCTGGTGGCGGCGCTCAGGGCCGACGGCTCGGCGGCGTTCGCGTACGGCGATCTCGTGCGGGTCGGGCGCGACGGTCGGCACGTCCCGGTGGCCACCCCGGCCGTCAGCCGCTTCACGTTGTACTACGGCGGGCTTTGCCACCAGACCGCCCTCGCCCGCCGCGAGCTGTTCGAGATGATCGGCCCCCTGGATGAGGACCTCGGCCCCCTCGGCGATATGGACTGGTTCTGTCGGGTGCTCGAGGCCGGCTTCCGAGGCGTGCACGCTGGAATCACCGTGGCCGAGTACGAGGTCGGCGGCGAGTCGGTACGGAATTTGGATCGCTACTTCACCGCGTTCGGACGCTTCCGACGCGCGCACTTCTCGCGGCGGGAGCGTGCCCTGTATGCCCTGGGTTCGCTCGCCCTGAGGACGGCGAAGCGGCTGCACGCCCTGGACTTCACCCCGCCGGCGCGCCTGCGCTTCGTGCTCGGCGAGCGCAGCCGACGCGCCCGCTAGGGCCCGGCCCGAACACCAATCGTCCCATCACACGCGGCACGCGACGCTGCGCTCACGATGACAGGGGAATGCGACGGGATTGCTTCGCTTCGCTCGCAATGACGGAAGGAAATACTTGTCATTGCGAGGAGCGCAGCGACGAAGCAATCTCGACGCGTAAGCGGTGGCCCGCCGCCCTCGTCCACGACGGGATCGCCACGTCGCCGCTGCGCGGCTCCTGGCGATGACAGCCGTTCCCGATCTGTCGAGGTTTTCTTGACAGCGGCGCTCGCCCGGGGAGAGACTGAAAACCAGAGTGATCAAGGGAGGCGCGCGATGAAGAAGGCTCTCGTGGTTGCGATCCTGATGCTCGCACCGGTGGCGGTGTTTGCCCAAAACGTTCTGGACTTCGAGTTGGGGCTCTGCGATTACTGCGCAATCGGCACCGCGTATGCGGCCCTGGGCATCACGTTCAACCCGAGCACGCAAGGGGTTGTGGCCGGCCCAAGCAGTTGGGCCATGGTCGGCACGAACGGCCCCACGTTCCTCGCGTTCAGCCCGGGCATGGGGCACACCATGACGATGACCTTCTCATCGCCGAAAACGTCAATCTCGATGGATGTCTCGCGCTCCAGCGGATCGGCCGCCGGCGACACGTTCACGGCCACGATCTACAACGGCGCGACGGCAGTGGGTACGAGCACAATCACGTTTGGCGCCGTCAACACGTGGACCACGGTCACGCTTAAGGCGGCCCGCTTCGACTCGGTGAGCTGGAGCGGCGCGGGCGCCGGGTCCCACCCGTACGGCGTGGACAACATCCGGCTGAGCGCGCCGGGTCAGCCGATCGTGACGTGTCAGTTCAGTCCCTCACAAGGGGGGGATTCTATCAGCCGGGCCTTCTACGTCCCGAACTTCCCGGCGAGCAGTCTCGGACGCGTGCAGCTTCGCTTCTACTCGGATACGGCGGGTGACCACGTTTTCGCGCTCACGGCCCGGGACGGCGCCTTCGATGGTGCTGTCATCGGTACCGCAACTGCCAGCGCGCTTCTGAGCGGCTCGACTAGCGCCTCCGAGCCGATCGTGAGCTTCAACTTCTTCGGCGCCTCCGTCACCATGGGCCACACCGTCACCTTTGCGGTCACGCCGGTGCGCATACCTGCCGGGGCCAACGTGTGGTTCGACGACGGTAACGGGGGCTCGTGCTCGGCGCCGGTCTTCGAGACCGAGGACGCCACACCACCGCTGTCCACCCAGCGCAGGAACCTCATGGGCGTGACGATCTATGCGCCCCAGGTGGCATATAGCGGCCACTGGGTCCCGGTGGTCAGTCACGGCCCCGGCGCCGCCGGGAGTCAGTGGCGCAGCGACGTCAGCGTCCTGAACCGAGGCACGGCAGCCGCCAACGTGACCTTGCGCTTGCACGAGGGGAGCAACCCGACGCGCGCGCTCGTCCTGGCCGCGGCGGTCGCTGGCGCCCGCAGCGAGCAGATCGTGACCGACGTTGTCGCTTGGATCGACCCAGCGTTTTCCGGCTCGGCTGCCCTTGAGGTGACAGCCGACCAGCCGATCACCGTGGAGTCGCGCAACTACAACTGGACGCCGGGCGGTACGTTCGGCCAGCTCTACGACGCCTTTACTCCGGAGGCTGTGTTGATCACGGGGCAGACCGGCTTCCTGACCGGCCTGTCGGAGAACGCCTCGTTCCGCACCAACATCGGGCTCACCAACATCGGCGCCATCCCGGCGCAGGCCACTGTCTCCCTGTGCGACAGCACGGGCGCGGTGTTGGCGACCTACAGCGTGAGCCTGGCGCCCGGCGAGTGGAACCAGGCGTACCGCCCGTTCAACGGGTACGCGCACCGGACCGACCTCGACGCCTGCTACGCCAAGGTCACGATCACGGCGGGCAACGGGGTCATCGCGTACGGGTCGGTGGTCGACTGGGCGACGAACGACGCGACCACGGTGATGGCGAAGCTCTGACGACGGCGAGGCTGCGGCGCACCTTGGGATTGCTGTTTCGCCGGCAATGACGCCGGGAGGCGGGGGGATTACTTCGCTTCGCTCGCAACGACAGAAGCAGATGGCGTCATTGCGAGGAGCGCAGCGACGAAACAATCTCGTCGACATCGTCGAGATCGCCACGTCGCCGCTGCGCGGCTCCTCGCGACAGTCGTTCCCTACGGCCTGCTTCGCTTCGCTCGCCATGGCACGTCGTTGCAGACTGCTGCAGTGTCGCCTCGACCGGCGGGTCATGGTTGCGACGCCTGCAGACGTGGTTTCATGGCGGCAAACAGCGCTGGGCCTTATATTAGTCACGGATGGAGGAAGACGTGGGATTTGCAGCTTCGGAGGCGTCTATGAGACCGCGAGTACTGGCAGTAGCCCTGGTTGCTGGTGTGATCGCGTTTGCGGGGCCGGTATGGAGCCACAGCCCTGGCGGCGGTCATGGCGGAGGAGGGCACGCGAGCGGTGGCGGCAGCTATGCCGGGGGAGGGCACGCGAGCGGTGGTGACCACTCATGGAGTGGCGGGCACACGGGCGCCGGCAGCCAAGTCGCAGGGGTTGGGCACGGCACCACCTCCGTTCAGCCCTCTGGCAGTGCGCTTCACGAGGGCGGTGGCCATCCCGTCGGGGGTGGGCGCCACGGCTGGCGCGGGTATCACGGCCGCGGCGGCAACTATGGCTGGGGTGGCTACTACGGCTGGGGTGACCCATTCTGGTGGGGAGCGTTCTGGGGTTTGGGATGGCCCTTGGCCTGGGGCGGGTACTACGGCCCCTGGTACGACGTACCCGGCTACGACGTTCCGATGACCCCTGGTGCGCCAGCGGACAACCTCACGCCTGTGCGGACCTACGTGTCGCCTGAGGAGGCCTTGGTCTACCTCAACGGGGTGTTGATCGGTACCGCGCGCGACTTCGACGGCGACCCCGACGTGCTCTATCTGGGGCCCGGGCACTACACCGTCGAGTTTCGTCTCCCGGGCTATCACAGCCGGGCGCTGGAGCTGGATGCCACTGGACCTGAGGCCACGATCCCGATCGCTCTTGAGCTGGTGCCTGATCACAGTCGCGGTGCAGTGGCGCCGTACCGACCTCCCCAAGGGCTGCCGTACGGCAGGGTTTTCGGTCCCGACTTCGGGCACGCGATGAGCCCGCAGGGACCTCGACCGGTCTGGGGGCCGCGTCCTGGGTTGCGCCCGGAGAGTCGTCCCGATGCGGGCACCGTTGCGGCCCCACGCCTGACCACTTCAAACCCGGGGTTGGCTGCACTGAAGCTGCACGTTTCCCCGCCTAACGCCGCCGTCTACCTCGACGGAGAGTTCCTGGGCTCGGGAGCCGAGCTGGGGCGTCTACAGCGCGGGGTTGCGCTCTTGTCAGGGCCGCACCGAATCGAAGTGCTGGCGCCGGGCTGCGCGGCGAAGAGCGTGCTGATTGAGACCGAGCCGGGCAAGGAGTTGCAGGTTACGGTGGAGCTCGAACCAGCCAGGTGACAGAACCAACCGGCGCACGGGTGGCGATCAAACCGCCACCCGCGCACGCCGGTCGGAAGCACGCCACTCCGCAGCAGCTCGCACTGATCGCCCTCAACCCGGTGCGGAGGCTCTGCCATGCTTGCTAGGTGATGACGGGCAAGCCGACATACGCCAAGCTCGAGGTCGAGGGAGTGCGGCATGGGCACGGACGGCGGCAGGGGACGGTCAGTTGCTGACGGGACGTCGTGCTCCTCTCGCAGGACCTGGTGAAGCGGGTTGAACGGGGCATTTGACGGCAGCTAGCGCAGGCGCGATACTGTGTGCAAGAGAACCGCACATTGCCAGAGTGAGTCTCTCGCAGAGTCGTGGTGCGCTGAAAATGCAAGGAGGTTGGTCGCTGCGGCCCCGCACGCCACGTTGAATCGCATCCGGAGTAAGAGGAAGGAGGTATGAAGGCTTGGCAAAGATCGTCCTGATCATCGCAGCCGTTATCGAGTTCGTTTTTCGGGGGCTACCGGCCTTTTTCGCCTGCGCAACGGTCGCAAAGCTCACTAGACTCGAATACATCCCCGGAGCGCTTGTCTACATCCATCCATTCGGCGCGCTCATGCTCGTCTTTGGTGTGATGTTCTTCGTCGCCTCCAAGAATCCGGTGAAGTACAAGCTGATTGTAGACCTCGGCATCCTGCGCTATGCCCTGGGGTTGGGGGCCTTCGCGGCCACGCTGATACGGCCGGGCTCGATGGCCACCTTTTGGTGGGTCCAGCTTGTTGTTGATGTTGTGCTCTTGGTCCTGTTTGTGATTTCCCGGCCCAAGGCTGCTGTGGCGTCAGCCTGAGCCGCGTGCGGGGTCACAGCGACAACCATTCACCGCGGACCGGGCCGAAGGAAACGTCCGGCCGTGCCGCCTGACGTGACCGGCAGACGGGAGCACAGGCTCGCAGCATCAGATCACTTTCGGGACGGGAATTATCGCTGACGCTGCGCGAGAGGACCTCTCAGGGAAAAGGAGCTTTCATGCTTTCTAAACGCAGACTCCGCCAAGGCAAGGTCCGGGTGACCTTCACCATGCCCAAGGCAGAATTCGTCGAGCGGCTTCATATCGTCGGCGACTTCAACAACTGGAGCGTCTCAGAGACGCCGATGACGCGGCAGCCCGACGGTTCGTGGACGGTGGCGCTCACGTTGGAGGGCGGCCGGAAATACGCGTTCCGCTATTTCGCCGACGGAGAAACGTGGCTCAATGACTGGGCCGCCGACGAGTACGTGCCGACCGAGTTCGGCAGCGAGAACTCGGTGGTGAACCTGGAAGCTCTGGGCGAGCCGGCAGGCAAGCCGTCGGCAACGAAGAAGAAGGTGACGCCTGGCAAGAAGCCGGCGACGAAGAAAGAGACGACGAAGCGGCGAGAAGCGACGCAGAAGAGAGCGCCGAAAACCCGCAAAGCTTAGGAGTCTGCGAGAAGTCCGGGCTGCACGTTCACCATGCCGTCATTGCGAGGAGCGAAGCGACGAAACAACCCCGTCGCATCCCACTGTCATCGCGAGGTCCCGAGCGCTGCGAGGGGCCGTGGCGATCTCGTCCTGTTCGAGGACGGTGAGCCACCTGGTGTGCGGCGAGATTGCTTCGTGGTCCCGCCTCCGGCGGGACTTCTCGCAATGACACTTCAAGTCGCGCCGACCGCCTGATCGGAAGCGAAAAGAAAAGGGGGCAGTGCTCACCGCCCCCTCGGGTCTGACGACTGCGAGCGTGACTAGGGCATCGGCTGCCCGGTCATGGGATCCGTGAGCCTGATCCGGTGGACCCTGCCGAGCTTGTCCAGGGGCCCGGGCCACTGGTCGCTGCCCTTGTTGCACGGTTCCCAGTCGCCGACGATCATGATGGCGATCTTGTCCGGGTGGATGTACTTGGCGGCAACTTCCTGCACCCTCGCCTTGGTCACAGCGCGGATGCGATCGCGATAGGTCTTGTAGTAGTCCATCGGCTTGCCGGTCATGTCGAGCTCGGCGAACGTGGTCATCGTGGCGTGCGGGGACTCAAACACGCTCGAGAAGCTCTCGAGAAAGTAGTCAATCGCCAGCCCCAACTCGGTGTCGGAGATCGGCTCCTGCCGGATGCGGTTGACCTCGTTCAGGATCAATGACACCGCATAGCTGACCGTGGACGACTTGGACTGGACATAGCCTGAAAACACCCCCGGGAACCCCCACGGGTAGGTGAAGCGGCTGCCCTGGTTGTACGACAGCCCCTCGTTCGAGCGTACCTTCGTCGTGATGCGCGAGGTGAAACTGCCACCGCCGAGGATGAAGTTCATCACCTGGACGGCGTAGTAGTCGGGGTTGGTGTCCTCGAGGCCGAGGTGACCGAGGCTGACGTAACCCTGGTTGATTGGCATCTGGACGAAGTACACGCCCGGCTCGGGCTCGGGGAATTTCTTGGGCAGGGCGGGGAGCTTGACCTCCTTGTTCCTCCAGCCGGCGACGAGCTTGTCGATCTTTGCCTTGAGGTTGGCCTTGGCAAAGTCGCCCGCCGCAGCCAGGATGACGTTCTTCGGCACGAAGTACGTGCTGTGGACGGTCTTGAGGTCCGCCGCGGTGATGCCCTCGTAGGTGCTCTTGGTCGGCTGCCACGCAAGCGGGTGGTCGCCGTAGAGCAGCTTCTCGTACTCGCGCCGCAGCACTTCACTGGGCTGGTCGTTGGCTTGGCGGAGCTGCTCGACGAGGCGGGCCTTGGCCAGAGTGAGCGGCGCCTCCCGGAACTCGGGGTTCAGGAGCACGTCGAAGAACAGGCCGAGTCCCTCGTCAAGATCCTTGCTGAGGACGGAGAGCGTGAGCGTGGACATGCGCTCAGTCACGTTGAAATCGAGGGCGCCGCCCAGGAACGCGATCCGTTCCTCGATGGCGTCGCCGTCCCTCGTCTTCGTCCCACCCTGGATGAGCGTCCGGCTCATCACAGAGCCGAGGCCCTCCTTGTCCTTGGCCAGGTAGAGATCGCCGAAGTTCACAATCGCGGAGATGGTGACGAGCGGGAGACTGTGGTCCTCCTGTACGTAGCCGTGCAGATGGTTGGCGAACGCCATGCGGAACGTCGCGGGGCTGGGCGGCTCGTACTTGAGCGGAGGGAACTTCAGGTCGGCGGGCTTCTGGGCCTGACCCAGGCTCACCGTGCTCGCGAGCACACACGCGGCCACTGAGAGCAGAGCGATCTTTCTCATGACTGTCCTCCCCGTCGCCCTCCCTGGCGTCCTGCGTCCCTGCCGGCCATCTTGCGCTCATAGATCGCCGTCAAGCTGTTGTCCTTGACGAAATATTTCGCGGTCACGCGCTTGACGTCGTCGTTCGTGACGCCCTTCAGATCCTGCAGGTCGGTGAGGAGCGAGCGCCAACCGCGGTTGAGCTCGGCCTGGCCGATCTCTCGCGCCAGACCCATCGAACTGGCCATGCCGCGGACGAACATCGCCTCGACGCGGTTCTTGGCCTTTTGAATCTCGTCGGCAGTCACGCCGTCCTTCTTGATCTTCTCGATCTCGGCCCAGATCTCCTTTTCGAGGTCTTCGGGCCGAACGTTCTTGTCGATTCGAGGTGTGGCGTTGAGCTGGAACGCACCCACATACCACTGCGCCCGGTTCATCGCGGACACGGTCACCGCCATCTCTTTTTCCTTGATGAGGAGCTTCTGCAGGCGTCCGGTCTCGCCGCCCACTGCACGTGGACCGAACCTTCCGCGCCCGCCGCCGCCGGCGCTCAGCACGTTGGCCAGGAGCGACAGCGCCGCGGTGTCGGCGTGGCCTTGTGGGGGCGTGTGGAACATCATCTGCAGGCTCGTCGGCGCGGGACCTTCGCCGTACATCCGCTTGTGACTGTACTGCGGCGGCTCCGAGGTCCGGATCGGCTCGAGCTCCGGCCCCCGCGGGAGACGGCCGAAGTACTTCTCCGCCATCGCAATGATCGTGGCCGGATCGAAGTTGCCGACGTAGATCGCCACGCAGTTGTTCGGGACGTAGTACTTGTTGTGGAACTCCACCAGGTCGGCCTTGGTGATCCGGCGCAGGTCGTCCATCCAGCCGACCACGTTCCAGTGGTACGGCGACGCGGCATAGAACGCCGCGTTGACCTGCTCCTCGAAGAGGCTGCCCGGCCGGTTCTCGCTCAGGCGCCGCTCTTCCATGACCACGTCCTTCTCGGAGTAGAACTCGCGGAAGTAGGCGTTGAGCATGCGATCGGACTCGAGCAGCATCTGGAGCTCGACCTTGTTGGTCGGGAGCGTCACGTAGTATCCGGTGCTCTCGTTGCCGGTCGAAGCGTTCAGCCCGGTGCCGCCATTCTTCATGTACGCGGCCCACAAATCGTCCTTGATGATGTACGGTTTCTCGGACTTGACGAGCTCGTCGTACTCCTTCTGCAACTGCGCGAGCTTGGCCTGATCGCCGCCGCCAGGCGTCCAAAACTTCTCGTGGTAGATCTTGCCCACGAGCTCGTCGATCTGGCGGTCGAGCACGGCATCCTTGTCGAAGTCCGTCACGCCCATAATCCGGGTGCCCTTGAACATCATGTGCTCATGAATGTGGGCGACGCCGGTGATGCCCGGCCGCTCGTTGATCGAGCCCACCTTGTAGTAGACGTGGCATACGACGCGCGGCACGCCGGGCTTCTGGACCATCAGGATCTTCATCCCGTTGGCGAGCACGCGCTCTTGCACGCCGAGCTGGATCTCAGCGGCAGTCGCCACCGAGCCCAGCAGCAACAGGGTTAACAGCGGGACAAGTAGGCGTCTCATCCTCCATGACCTCCTTTCGTTCCACGGGACACGCACCCTCGAGGGCGTGTCCTCGGGTCTATGGGACAGCAATCGCAACTCCTGGCGAACGGCGCGTCCAACCCATCGGGTCTTGTCCGACTCAGGGCAAACAGCCGTTTGAATTCTCTCACACTGCCATCGCACCCATATGCAAGGGCGGCGCAGCGGTCGCACTGAGCGGGCGCCAGAGATCATCCGCCGATTTCTCCGCGGGCATGGGACGGCGTGAAGGGCGCACCGCGCTGCCGCCTCGCCACGCCCGCATCTGACTCGCGCCGCGCGGGGAGACGGATCGCGGATTGCGCCGTTTCCAGAGCCTTCACGTTCAACGACGTCGTGTGCAGCGTACCCATCCAACGCGCGCACCGGTTCGCATTGAGCGGCACGCCCACCACGGGGATGTGGTGCCGCGTGCAGAGCCGCATCCCGTGCACGAGCTCGACCACGCACGCGACCCCCAGCACGCCCAGGCTCGCGCCGCGATTGCGATGCTGCTTGAACAGCCGCGTCAGCTTGGCGCTGAGCCAGATATAGGGCGTCACGCCGTGCGCCCGCAGCAGTCGGCTGGCCGCGTGCACGCCGCAGTGTTTCGAGCATCCCTTGCACACCGAGTCGAAGCCGTCGCTTTCCGCCTTGCACACCGTGGTGAAATCGCGCAGGCAGTGGGGCAGGAAAGCCAGCTTGCGCTCGGCGCGGGCATAGCGCTCGCCGTTGCACCGGTTGGTCAGCTCGATCTCCAGCATGTAGAGGTGGTACTGCCGTTCGCTCGTGGCGAGCGTCCGGTCCCAACGCTTGAAGAACGTCAGGCTCTGCACGTGCGCGGCCGCGCCGGTTGTGTACTTCGCCAGTGTCGGCGCGCACGTCTGGGCAATGAACGCGTCGAGCTCTTTTCGCGTGCGCGTCGCTCCCGCACCAAGCCGACCGATCCCGCGTCGGCTGGCGCGCCTGAGCGTGCGCAGCAACCGCTCTGGATCCGGCTCAAGCTCCAGCAGCCGGTCAACCAGCCCAGCCACGGTTACGAAGTAGCCGTCGGAGCTGTCCTCGCCCCCAAACAGCGAGAACGTCCGTCCCTCGACGGGCGTTTCGCGCACGGAAACTGCGCCTACGCGCATTGCGCTCACCATGATACGACTCGCCCAACAAGCTCGCGCCGGGCCGGTTTGCCATGCACGATTGAGCTATCCGTGGGCGCGAAAGACGGGATCAGTCGGACGCCTCGCGCATGAGCCGGTCGAGGGCCGCTGCGACCCCGCGCAGCGTATCCGCCCCGGAACGGTGGCCCACTGCAAGCAGAGCCGCAACCTCTCTCTCGATCAGGTGCGGGGACGGATCGTGTATCGCCACGGCCCGGAGCAGGTTCAGCAAGGGTTCAGCGTAGAAGCCCTCCGCGGCCGCTTCGAGCATCTGGGCGGAGAGTCGGCTCGTGCGCCCGGTGAGGGTGGGGGCGAGGCATTCCACCAGGCAGGCTCGAAGAGCCGGCGCCGCAGCGCTTGCCGTCCGTGCGAGGTCGAGGAATGCGAGCACTCCGACCACCGTGTCATCGCCGGCAGGGGTGAGGCCGCCGCCCAGGCCGACCAGCGCGGCAAGCTCGCGTGCATCGGCGCCGCCGCAAAACCGGTCGAGAGCAGCGGCAAGAACAGGCGCCGATGCCTCTTCCTCCGCAGGGGTGCCGGCACGCCGGAACGACTCCAACACCCAGCGCGGGGGCAGGGCGCGCAGCGGCTCGCGCACGCGCAGGTCAGGCGTCTGGGCGCCGGCGAGAGAGATGCGGAGCGAGCCCAGCACAAGGACGTGCGCCTCGCACTCCGCACCCATGCCCTGCTTCAGGGTGGAGAGCTCCAACGGGACCGTCAACGCCCAGGGGTGGATAGGAGTTCCCGCTGGCAGCAGGGCGAGCAGGGGGCCTTGCTCGAGCAGGAGGCTTGCGACGCGGCGCTGAACGGAAACCACCTGCCCGCGCACGCGCCCCGAAAGCGCTGCCAGCGCATGGGCTCCGATGCGGGCGGCGTGCAGTTGGATGGCCTTGCCTCAGGCGCGACGTCCGTGGAGGTGCGGCGCACGCGCACCGGCGATGTCGCCGAACTTGGTGAGCTGACACGCGTGCTTCACCTCCATCAGCTTGGCGAAGCGAGCGTCATCCGCAAAGGCGACGATGCGGGAGATGCAACTCTCCCCGTCCACAAGCCGCCAGGGGAAGCAACCGATGGTGCAGCGCTGATTCAAGAGCAGGTCAATGTCGCCGCCGACGCACTCGGCGTGGATGATGCCGTGGTTGAACATCTCCAGGTGCATGAGCTGGTACTTGGAGTCGTCGAAGAACTCGGCCAAGGCCATGCCGTACTTGGTCTTGAAGTGCTTGTCGGCCTCGCGGGCCTGACGAGGCATCCAGTCGCGGATGATCGTGTTCATCGGGTGGTCGGCGCTGCCGCAATCAACTCCGATCCAGCGGATCTTCTTGCGCTTGGCCCACTCGGCGAACTCACGGTCCGGTCCCGGGTGCTTGACCATGTAGGCGATCTCGTCGGCGGTGGGCTGGTCCCAGCCATAGTGGTGGTAGCCGGTGTGGATGATGAGGATGTCGCCCTCACGAACCTCGGCGCGCTCCTCCACCTGACTTGAGGTGTAGACGTCGTAGTCGCCGCAGCAGTCCGAGAGGTCAACGATGACCCCTTCGCCGACCAGGTAGTCGAGGCCGAGTTGGGCGATGTCTTTGCCGGGCGTGAAGAAATGGATCTCCCCGTCAAGGTGCGTGCCGACGTGGTTGGAGTGGGTGAGAATCTGGCCGTTGGCGCCGTTGGGGGCAAGCCGCTTGAAGTACTTCATCTGCAGCGGTTCGTACGTCGGCCAGGGCGGTGTGCCGATACCGATGGGAACCGTAAGGTCAATGAGTTTCATATTCTCCTCCGGGGAAGCTGGCAGGGAACAGTGCCTACGTTAGACACCCTGAGCCTCGGTCGCTGACTGCGCGCTGCGGGCCGGCGGTTCGGGGCGGAAGTGCTCGGCGAACGCGAGCAACGCTTTGTTGAAGCACTCGATCGGGGGTTTGACCAGGCCGGCGCCAACCATGCCAATGCCCGGTTGCTTGTGCGCGATGCCGGTGTTGACGATCGGCACCGTCCCGCTCTCGACGACCTTGAGGATGTCCACGCCGGTAGCGGTGCCGCGGAAGTCGAGTGCCGGAATCCTGTAGGTCGGGTGCTCGGCGAGGGTGATGTCGTACATGCGGCGGGTGAACTCGAGCGCCTGCTGCGCGCTGCCACCCACGAACTGCACGATAGCAGGGGCCGCGGCCATCGCCATGCCGCCCAGGCCGGCTGTCTCCGTGATCACCGAGTCGCCGATGTCGGGCGCGGCGTCGGCCGCGGAGAAGCCGGACAGGTAGAGCCCGTCCACCATGGGCGCGGGCGCCGTGAACCAGCGGCCGGGGAGGGCCGAGATCTGGATGCCGAACTCGGTCCCGTTGCGCGCCATGATGGTGACCATGGTGGAGTTGGCGACGGCCGCCGCAGGGTCGAGCGCAGCCTTGGACGCCGCCATCGAGAGATTCAAGAAGAAATGGTCGTTGCCGTTCATGAAGCGCAGCACCTCGCTCAGGACATCGGCGGGAAAGTGAGTGCGCACGAGGTGGGGCGCGAGGTTGCGGATCAGAAGCGAGGTGGCGGCGCGATTGCGGTTGTGGACCTCGTCGCCCATCTGGAGCGCCTGCGCGATGACGCTGCCGAGGTCAAGCGGGCCATGAGCGAAGAGCGTCTCGCGCAGCACCGGTGCGAGCACTCTCTCCATCCAGCGCAAGCGTTCGATGACTTCCTCGTCGTAGGCGCCGTAGCGCAAGACCTTGCCCAAGCCTTCGTTGAGGGTGGCGAAAGCGCGATTGCCGAAAGCACCGTTCTCGATGATCCAGACCGGCATCGAGGCTGTGATGACACCGGCCATGGGGCCCACCGCCTGGTGGTGGTGGCACGGTGCGAAGGAGATGCTTCCCGATGCGGCAAGCTCGGCTGCTTCGGCCGGCGTGGCGGCCAGGCCTTCGTAGACGAGGCCGCCCATCACGGCGCCGCGCGTCGGGCCGCTCATGCGTTCCCACGCCACCGGCGGACCGGCGTGCAGAATGAGGTCTCGCCGCATGCCCGGTATGACCTCGCTCGCGGCCGCGATGCCGACGATCGTGGGGCGGGCCGCCAACACGCGCTCCACCGCCTCGCGGTTGGCGGCGGCGATCTCGGGAAGACTCTCACCATCGGGACTGAGGCAGGTTTCGAGCGCCGCCTGGATCTCGGGAGCGCCGCCTCCAGGCGGGCGCCAGTCGAGCTGAATCGCCGCGGCCCCGGCACGGCGCAAGTTTTCGGCAAAGGAGGCGAGGCCGAGGTTCGCGACCGCAAGTTCGCCGCCGAACAGCGCCTGCACCTTGTCAGTGCTCATGGCGCGATTCTCGCCAGCACGGCCGCTGCCAACTGCGCCGCCTGCGCGTTGTCCGGCATCACGACGACGCCGGCCGCTGCGAGCTTGCGCGTCTGCTCGGCAGAGTCTTGCGGATCGTCCTGCGTGCCGGTGACCGACGCGATCGCGACGAGCTTTCTGCTCCGTCGCGAGGCGAGCGCTCGCGCACGCTCAAGCCCGTCGCGCAGCACGCCCGCCGGGTCGGGGTGAGCGCCGTACCCGAGCACCACATCGAACAGCAGCACGCCGACAGTGGCGTCGGCCATTTCCAGCTCAAGCCTCTCGTTGCGCAGCACCGGCTCGATCATCGGGTGGGGCCGGCCGCGCGTGAAGACGTCGTCGCCAAGGTCGAGCAGCACATGACCGCTCACGGGCACGGTGCCGTCGATCCACAGGCTGGCCTGCTTTTGCAGATTGGAGCGGACGCGGATACCGGCGCGGGCGAGCAACGCCAAGGCCTCATGACCCGTTGTGCCGCCGCAGAACAACCCGCGCAGCTTGGCTCGCCGCCCAAGCCTGCCGGCCAAGTCGGTCACCAGCGCCTCGCTGACGGCGGGCGTCCGTTTGCGCGCGCCGCCGGCCAGCCTGAAAGCATCGCGCGCCGCCCCGGCCAGTGAATCGGCGAAGACGATCCCGCGCGACTCGTGGCCGGATTGAGGCTTGGCGCCGACGAAGTGCACGACGGATGGCTTGCCGCCGGCGGCGAGAGCGGTGACAACTTTCTCGGCCACCGAAGGAGACGGCGGCTTGGAGATCACCACGATGACCTTTGTCTCTGGATCCGCCGCCAGCGCCTCGATACCAAAGAGCGTCATGATGCCGCCCACGGCATCAGAGAGATCCCGCCCGCCGGTGCCGATGGCCTGCGAGACGCCGCCGCCGAGACGGTGCACGCAGCTTGTGACCTCCTGGATGCCGGTGCCCGCCGCGCCGACCACGCCGATGGGTCCGCGCCGCACCGCGTTGGCAAACGCGAGCGGCTTGCCGTTGATGATCGCGGTCCCGCAGTCGGGGCCCATCATCAGGAGTCCCCGCGTCACCGCGTCCCGCTTCAGGGCAACCTCGTCCTCGAGCGACACGTTGTCGGAAAAAATCATCACGTGCTTTCCGGCAGCGAGGGCGTGTCGCGCCTCGCGGGCGGCATGCTCGCCCGGGACGGAGATCAGAACCAGGTTGAGCTCGGGGCGCTCCCGCAAGGCGGCGGCCAGCGTGGCGGGTCGCGTCTCCTCGCCTGTGGTCGTGCGTCCGGCTTCGAGAAGTGCGTGCAGCTCTGCCTCGACCACCGCCGCCGTGATGCTTTCACCTTTGACCGCGATCACCAGGTCGTTGGGTCCTGCTGCCGCCAGTTCGTCGCCGCCAAAGCCGGCAGCGACCAGCAACTCCCGGTTGTTGGGAGTGCCCATCACCACCTCTGCGTCCGCCACGCCAGCGCGCCGCTTGAGCGCCTGGGAAAGGCGCATGAGCAACACCGAGTCGTAGTAGGAGTCCCGACGGATGGTGACGAGTGCAGGCGCCGGCACGCTAGGCTCCCGCCATGACAGGGGCGACCGGATTGGGCTGACTCGTGACTTGCGTCGCACGCTTGAGCGCCAAGTACACGCGCTCGCGGTCGAGGGGCAGCTCGAAGAATTCGACGCCGGTGGCATTCACGACCGCATTGCCGACCGCACCCGGCACCGAAATCATCGGATGCTCGGCAACCCCTCGCGCGCCGTAGGGCCCTTGCGGGTGAGGGGTCTCCAGGAAGAACTGCTGCATCTCGCCCGGGACGTCCTTGGTGGTCGGGATCTTGTAGTCCGTGAACGAGCCGTTCATGAGGCGGCCGTCCTCGAAGACGAACTTCTCGATCACCGCCGAGCCAATGCCCTGGACGACACCCCCGATGACCTGGGTGCGGCACTGTTGCACGTTCAGCACCTTGCCCACGTCGAACGCGGACGCGATCTTGAGCACGCGGACCGCGCCAGTGTCGGTATCCACCTCGACCTCCACCCCGTGGGCGCCGTAGGTCCAATTCAACGCCGGCAACCCCTGACCTGTCTCGGGGTCGAGATTGGTAAGCCCTTGGGCGATGTAGCGGCCACGCCCGATCACGGGCCCACCGATGCTGTGGCCGTCAGGGTAGCTGTAGCCCAGGACGAGCTGACTGTAGTTGAGCTTCTTGTCCTTCTTGCCGCGCGCCCACACGACGCCGTTTTCGCACTCGATCTGCTCCACTGGTGAGCGCAGCACCTCGGCCGCGACCGACTTGATCTGGCCGAGGCAATCCCGCGCCGCCTCGATCACGGCGTTGCCGCCCATGACCGAGAAGCGGCTGGCCACGGTCTGCCAGTCGTAGGGGGTGTAGTCGGTGTCGGACTCCCACGGGATGCGGATCTTCTCCACCGGCAGCTTCAGCTCGTCCGCAGCGATCTGCGCGAGCGTCGTGTAGGTCCCCTGGCCGTAGTCCACGCCGCTCACAAGCACGTTGACGGAGCCGTCGCCGTTGAAGAGGATCGTCGCCGAGCACGAAGTGAAGGTCGGCATGGCCGGCGCCTTGTGCAACATGGCGAGGCCCTTGCCGCGCACGATGCCGCTTCCCGCCGCTGCCGGCGTGCTCGCCCGCTTGTCGTCCCAGCCGATCGCCTCGGCGACCAGGCGGAGACACTCGTCCGGCCGGCCGTGACCTGTGGTGAAGCGCTCGCCGGTGATGGTGGTTTCACCCACCCGCAGGAGGTTCTTGCGGCGGAACTCGTACGGGTCGATGCCCAGGGCCCGGGCGAGCAGGTCCATGTTGCGCTCCACGCCCCACAGCACCTCCAAGTGGCCGAAGCCCCGGTACGCGGTGCCGAAGACCTTGTTTGTGTACACGACGAGCGAGTCGATCTTGCAGTTCGGTACGACGTACGGCCCTGCGCCCGAGTACGCGGCCGCGCGGCCTATGTTGACGCCGTAGTCCGCATAGGCCCCGGCATCCCACAGGTAGGTGATCTCCTGTGCCACGATACGGCCGTCCTTGGTGACCCCGGTCCTGATCGTGCTGTGCAGACCCTGGCGACACGGGAGCGTGTTGAACTCCTCCTCGCGGGTCGCCACGATCTTCACGGGCCTGCCCCTGGCCGCCTTCGACAGGCAGTAAACCAGCGGCTCGAGATGGATGCCGGCCTTGCCGCCAAAGCCGCCCCCCACGTATGGCACCCGCACCCGCACCTTGTGCTGGGCGATGCCGAAGGTGTGGCTGAAGAGGTGGCGCACCGTGAACGGGGACTGAGCCGAGGTGATGATCTCCACCTCGCCGTCGGCACGCGCGGTGGCAATTGCGGTGTGGGTCTCGAGCGGCACATGCTGAACTTGAGGGTTCCAGAAACGAAACTCGAATACCCTGTCCGCCTCCGCAAACCCCTTTTCGACGTCGCCCTTGCGGATCTTCTGGTGGTGGGCGATGTTCTTGCCGGGCTTTGGGAAGAACACCCCCTTCATCCAGTTGTAGTTGGCCACGTCCGGGTGGACCTGCGGAGCGCCATCCCGCACGGCTTCGTGCACGTCCAGCACGGGGTCGATGGGCTCGTAGGTGACCGCGATCGCCTCGCAGGCGACGCGTGCCTGCTCGACGGTTTCGGCGGCCACGGCCGCCACCGCCTCGCCCTGGTGACGCACCGTGCCACGCGCCAGGATGTCCTTGTCTTCCATGTAGAGCCCGAGCTTGTACGGCAGGTCGGCGCCGGTCAGGACGGCCTTGACGCCCGGCATCGCCCGCGCTTTCTCCACGTCGACGCGGACGATGCGCGCCGCAGGGTGTGGCGAGGTCAGGATGCGGGCGTGGAGCATACCCGGCAACACCATGTCGTGGACGAACGCGGCCGTGCCCGCGACCTTGGCGATTCCGTCGACCCTGGGTGTCGCGCCTCCCACGTAGGGGCCCGTGACGGTCGCGGCGCCGCTCTGAGAACTGGGCTTGTGCCCGCCGGCAACCGCTTCGACCGCCTGGATGATCGGCTCGTAGCCCGTGCACCGGCAGAAATTGCCGGCGAGCGCCTCGACAATCTCTGCGCGGGTGGGATGGGCCGTGCGGGCGAGCAGCGCGCGCGCCGAGTTGAGCATTCCCGGCGTGCAGAACCCACACTGGATCGCGCCGAAGTCAATGAACGCCTGTTGCAGCGCGGACAGGACATCGCGGTCGAGGGCGCCCTCCGCAGTCGAAATCACGGCGCCATCGGCCTCGGCCGCCAGCACGAGGCAAGCGTTGACCGCCTGGCCGTTCATGATCACCGTGCAGGCGCCGCACTCACCGATGCCACAACCGAGCTTCGGGCTGGTCAGATGCACCTCGCCTTTAAGGAGTTCCAGCAGCGTGCGGTGCGCCGGCACGTCGAGGGCGAGCTTCTCGCCGTTGACGGTCAGGGTGATGGGGACGGTCTCCATCAGCGTCTCCCCGTGCTTTTTCCCAGCAGCCGTTCCACCAAGCGTCGGCAGAGCAGCGCGGTCATGTCACGCCGGTACTCAGCCGAAGCGCGCACGTCGTCAATCGGGCAGATGTGCTCGAGCGCGAGAGCAGCGAGGCGCCGGCCTGCTTCTTCCGGGCCGGCGCTCTTGGCGATTCCGCTAAGCGGCGGCAGCAGGATGGGCGTCACGCCACAGCTCCCAACCGCCGCCCGCAGGGTGCGGGACGCCGGCTCGAAGGTGGCGGCGGCGTTCACCAGGGCGAGGTCGTGACCGTAGATGCGCTTGATCTTGTCGAAGGCGCTGCGCAACCCTGCTGCAGGCGCGGGCACGATCACGGCGATGAGCACTTCGTCGGGCGCCAGCACGGTCTTCTTGACGCCCAGGAAGAAGCTTTGCAGTGGCACCTGCCGTTCTCCAGCGGAGCCAGCTACGCGTGCACTGGCGCCCAAGACCAACAGGGGCGGTGCCGTGTCCATGCAGGGTGAGGCGTTGGCTAGGTTGCCGCCAACGGTCGCGCGGTTGCGGATCTGCAGCGAACCGATGGCTGCCGCGCCCTGCGCCAGCGCGGGGAACGCCGTCGCGATCCGGGGGTCTTCATAGATGCGCCGGACCTCGACCGCGGCGCCGATCTCGAGGTCACCCGCTGGGGTCCAGCGGATCTCGGTCAAACCCTCGACACGCTTGATATCCACCAGGAGTTCAGGCCGCGATGCTCCCGAGCGCAGCGCAACCAGGAGATCGGTGCCTCCAGCGAGGACCTTGGCCTTGCCGGCAGCCTCTGCCAGCAGCGCTGTGACCTGAGCGACCGTGGTCGGTCTCTCGTAGCGAAACCCGTTCATGCGCGCCTCCTGGCTGTGTGGTCGTTTCGCGCTGAAGCCGTGTCGGTCATGCCCGTTGCGCCCACGGACCTGCTGCCGGTGCCGCCATGCACGATCGCCTTGCGCGCCGTCCTGCGCACCATCGTCAGCTCGCCAGTCGCATTAAGCAAAATAGCACAACGTCTTGGGCTCCCCGCCAGTAGCCTGCCCGCGACGACGAGCCGCTCGTTCATGACGGCATTTCTGCGCCCCGGAGGATGAGAACAAGTGTGCTGGGGGAAAGATCGGGTTAACGGAGCGCCGGGGACCCGAGTGCCGCTCCGGCACGCGCCTTGTGGAGACACAAAGTGTGGTTTTCTTGACGACCACATCGGACATGCGCGGTTACAATCCGCCCATGATCTGGAAACCCGTCGAACCTGCAAGCGGATTCTCAGCGAGCGGCGTCGTCATGCCGGAGGAGCGACTCTCCTGGCCGCGGACCATCGGCATCGGGCTCCAACACGTGGTGGCGATGTTCGGCGCCACCGTGCTCGTGCCCCTGCTGACCGGGTTTCCGCCGGCCACGACGATCCTGTTTTCCGGCGTTGGGACGATCATCTTCCTCCTCCTCGTCAAGAACCGGGTGCCGAGCTACCTCGGTTCCAGCTTTGCCTTCATTGCGCCTGTGCTCGCCGCGCAGGCGAAGGGAGGCATCCCATCGGCGCTCAGCGGGATCGTCGCCGCCGGGCTGGTGTTTTTCCTGGTCGGCCTGCTCGTCGAACAGTTCGGGTTTCGGCTGATCGAGACGCTGATGCCGCCGGTGGTCACCGGGGCGATCGTCGCCCTGATCGGCTTGAACCTTGCGCCCGTCGCCAGGGACAGCTTTGCCAAGCAGCCGGGCGTGGCTGGCGTAACCCTCGCAGCCATCCTGCTTATCGGCATCGCGGTCAGGGGTTTCCTCGGCCGGCTCTCGATCTTCCTAGGTGTGGTGATCGGCTACCTCTGCGCCGCTGCCGTCGGAAAGGTCGATCTGTCGGCGGTCGGGAAGGCGGCGTGGTCTGGGCTGCCGCAACTACAGATGCCTGTGTTCGACGTGCGGGCGATCATCCTCATCGTTCCGGTCGTGGTCGTGCTCATCGCCGAGAACACCGGTCACGTCAAGGCGGTGGCCACGATGACGGGGCGCAACCTCGACCGGATGCTGGGGCGTGCCTACATGGGGGACGGGCTGGCAACCATGCTGGCCGGCCTCGGGGGAGGGTCAGGTACCACGACCTATGCGGAGAACATCGGTGTCATGGCGGCGACGCGCGTGTACTCGACGGCCGCGTACGTAGTCGCGGCCGTGACGGCGATCGTGCTCGGCCTCTGCCCCAAGTTCGGCGCCCTCATCGGCACGATTCCGATCGGGGTGTTGGGCGGCGCTACGACAGTGCTGTACGGCATGATCGCAATCCTCGGCGCGCGCATCTGGGTCGAGGCCCGCGTCGACTTCCGCGACCCCGTGAATCTGATCACAGCGGCGGTGGCGATCATCGTCGGCGCCGCGAACTATGTGGTCCACCTGGGCGCCTATGAATTCAACGGCATCGCCCTGGGCTCGTTTGGAGCGATTGGCATCTACCAGATCCTCAGGCTGCTCGCGCCAGCAACACCGCGGCCCCTCGGCGCCGTCATTGCCGGGCAGGGGCCGAGCGCCGGGAGCGGGTAAGGGTCGCAGCACGTCGCTCGGCCAGATGGGCGGCAGGCTTAGCAGGGTTTCAAGCGCCTCTGCTGAGTTCTCTCAAGAGGCTATTTCAGGCCTCAGGAGCGTCTCGTTGAAGAGCACGCTGCCTTTGGCTATCCTGCGGTTGATCAGGCGATTCATGGCCACGGTCGTTCGGGTCTCCGAAGAATGGAGCAAAGACAAATGAAGAAGGCACCGCCGGAAACGGTCTCGCAAGAGGTGGTCAGTTTCAACGTGAACGAGCTCGAGCCGCTGCTGTCGCCGCCGGCAATGCTCATTCCGCCCTTCGCACCGGCCATGGTCAAGGTGAAGGGCGGACAAACGATGTTGATCCGTCCGCTCAAGAAAGCGGAGGCGCCGCTGCTTCTTGCTTACATGAAGAAGTTGGTGGACGTGGATCACGATTTCTATGACATCGTGGGCGCCAGGGTGTACGCCGAGATCCTGGGGTGGGTGAGGAACCGCCTCAAGGACCCCTATCAGATGATTGGGCTCATCGACGGGCATGTGGTCGCGTTCTGCAACGGCCGCTTGATGAACGAAGACATCAACATCAGTCTCCACACCATGGCTTTCAGGCGAGGTCTGCGGGCCGGCGCGATCATGTACTACTCCAAGTGCGAATACTGCTTCGAGACCCTGAAACAGAGCGAGTTCTGGGCTACCTACGAGAGCTACAACGGCCTGAAGAGATGGGGCATCGGGATGGCTCAGCCCTCGTATCCCTGGCCGGATGTTCAGCACGAGCTAGGCGGCGCCAAGGTTTTCTACGTCACCAAGAAGTACTGGGATACGACGGTCAAGCAGTATCTGGAAGAGATGATTCAGACCAAGCTCGAGCGACCGGTTCCCCCCACGTTGCTCAAGCAGAACGAGAAGCTCGTCATGCCGGAGAAGCTGGAAGAGGAATGAGGCCGGGCGGTTCTGGCGATTCCGGCGATTGACTCTTGCGGCGACATCCTGCCGCGCGAGGATCGAGACGCGCAGCAAAAACCGGCAGCTCGTCGAGCTCCGGGCGCGATGGGCTGGCGTTGACCTTGCTCTGCTGCGCGCCCATCGTCCCCCAAGCACCAAAGCTGTCGGGTTGCGCTCCGTCAACCGGAAGGGCCGACGTGCGTCTCTAGGATCGAAAGGTGGATTCGCCGTGGAAAGAACATCCCGTTTGCTGGTTGCAGTGTTGGTCGGTGCGATGGGCTGTGGCGTAGCCGCCGCCCAAGTCGCCATGGATGTACGGGTAAAGGTCGCGCCACCCACGGTACAGATCGAGACGCCTGGGCCAGCTCCGAGTCCCGACGCATACTGGATCTCCGGTCACTGGAACTGGGAAGCGACCAGGCATGTCTGGGTCCCCGGCCACTGGGTTGCCGCGCGCCCCGGTGAGGTCTGGGCTCGCGCTCACTGGACGTTCGCGAACGGCGAGTGGTTCTTCCATCCGGGGCACTGGGCCAGAATCGAGCGCCCGGCCGGGATGACCGCGGTAATTGCGCCGATGGCGCCGCCACTGCCCAAGGCCGAGGTCATGACAGCGCCGCCCTCGGCGGGTCATTTTTGGGTGGCAGGATATTGGCGCTGGGAGCGCACCAGCTTTGTTTGGGTCGGCGGCCGCTGGGAATCGTATCGCCCAGGTTTCGTCTGGGCGCCGGCTCACTGGGTTCGCGTCGGCGTCTTCTGGCATTTCGCTGGAGCCCACTGGCAACGCCTCTGAAAGGCGCGGCCGGCCAGCGCGATCCCTGCCGCCGCATTTCCAGTCTCAGGTAGGCGCAGGGGCGGGGAGTCTTCACACGAACCCGTCCGGTGAAGTCCCTGAAAACCGATGAAGCTGATTGCGCCTGAGGATCAGCGACCAGGACGGACGGCTCTCGGACGCTCATGGGCTGGCTGATACCTCGACGGGAGGCGGCGTTCCCGGCGCGACGCACGGTTCGGAGACGTGAGAGCTACGGCGCCTCGGGCGCGCCGAAGGCGAGCTGCGCGGCCGGAATCTCGATGTTGATCTCCGGGCTGTAGGTGGTGACGCTTTCCGAGCGGTAGGTCTCGAAGGTCTTCGTCTCCTCGACCTTGCGCAGCAGGAACGTGCCCCTTTCGATCCAGAGCGTGACGCTCTCGTCCTTCACGGTGACGGTCCTGCCGGACATCGTCGTGCTATAGGGCGTTTTGCGGGTTTTGCCCGTGACGCGGAAGCAAACAACGCCGCGGTCGCTCGCGTTCTCGATGCGCTCGGCGGCGACGAGCGGCGTGCCTTCACCGACGACGTCGGGCATGAGCATGCCCGGGATGCGCACCGAGGCTGCGCCCGAGATGCCGGCGGCCGCATCGAGCGCGGCCTGGAGCGAGCCGGGGTGGCGCACGCCTGGCTTGGCGTCCCACCAGGAACGAGCGTCGGTGGCATCCGACCACACGATGTAGGAAGAGGTACGCTCGCCCAAGCCGCGGTCCGTGAACTGGAAGCGGAACCGCATCGGGCGCACGAATGCGGTGGTGAAGGGCCGCTGGTTGCCGGCACGACCGCCCTCAATGATGGTCGCAGTTGTGACCTCGCCGCTGTCGCGGTAGCTGCGGGCCCCGGCGTAGAGCTTCTTCATCTTGAGCAGGATCGTCGCGGTGGACATGGTCGCATCGTCAACCTGGGTCGTGGCATTCTGGGCGGGCGCCGTGACGGCGAGCGCGACGGCCCCGAGAGCGAGCGTGAACGTTCGCAGCCTGTTCGTGATGGCCCGCATGTTTATACCCTCCTTCGGCAGCCCTGAAGTCAACAAGGTCAGGAGCTGTCCTGCCCGCGCAGTGATGATAGCGCTCACCGACCACGGCCGCCGCGTCCCCTCCCGCGATCGTGGCGCCGATCTCGGCGCGATCCCCGACGCCTGCCACGAGCGTCATCATCGCCAACAGCGCGAGGCCTATGCCGAAGGCTGCTGCTCGCGCAACGACGGCCCCCGCTCTGGATCGGGATTCGGGGCGGCTCTTTCTCCATTGCCTCGTGTGCGTCTCCTTCTTCCTGCGGCATGGCTTTCGGGCGCATCATCCTGCCCCCTACGCTTGGCGGCGAAACGCAGGTCGGCATCCTACACTCGGCCGCACCGTGAGAAACTAGCCGCAGGGATCGTCGGTGAGCGACTCGACACGTCAGGACCAACCGCAGCTTGTGCGCGGCCTTTCGGCCTGGGATGGGACGCTGCTGACCATCGGCGCCACGGTCGGCACCGGCATCTTCATCACCACCGGAGACATCGCGAAGAGCTTGCCGCACCCCGGCCTCATTCTCCTGGTCTGGCTGGTGGGTGGGCTGCTTACGCTCGCCGGCGCGCTCACGTACGCGGAGCTCGGCGTGCTGTTCCCGCGTGCCGGCGGCATCTACCACTTTCTCAAGCAGGCGTACGGCCCGCTGTGGGGCTTCCTCTACGGCTGGGCGTGCTTCCTCGTCATCATGTCGGGGGGGATCGCGGCGATCGCGGTCGGCTTCGGCGAGTACCTCGGCAGCTTTCTGCCGTTCTTCTCAACCCAGCACGTCCTGCTTTCGGTAGCGATGGGATCCTGGGTGTGGACGCTTTCGGGCGGCCAGGTCGCGGCCGCGACCGCGATCATCGTGCTCACCGCAATCAACTACGTCGGTTTGCGGGAAGGGACGTGGGTGCAGAACCTGCTCACCATCGTCAAGGTGGGCGCGATCGCGGGCTTCGCCGCGCTCGGGCTGCTCGTCACGCCGAAGGTCGCGGCGACGCTCTGTGGTCCACTGCCCTCGACCGGGCTCCTCACCGCGTTCGGAGTCGGAATGATCGCGGCGCTGTGGACCTACGACGGCTGGTACGGGCTTGCGCTCTCGGCCGGTGAAGTGCGCACGCCGGAGCGCAATCTGCCGCGCGGGCTGGTCTGGGGCACGGTCGCCGTGATCGCGATGTACGTCCTGCTCAACCTGGTCTACCTGCGCGCGCTCCCGGTGGTGGCCATGGCGGCGACGCCGCGCATCGGCGAGACGGCCGCCGCCGCGCTGTTCGGAGCCGTCGGAGGGCGCCTGGTGTCGGCCGTGGTTCTGGTGTCGGCGTTCGGTTGTCTCGCAGCGACCATCCTGTACGCCGCCCGCATCTACCTGCCGATGGCGCAGGACAGGTTGTTCTTCCGTGCCCTGGCCGGAATACATCCGCGCTATCACACGCCCGGGCGTTGCCTGCTCGCGCAGGGCGCATGGTCGGCATTGCTCGCGGTGTCCGGCACCTACAGCCAGCTCTATACCTACGCGATCTTCGCGGCCACCTTGTTCCACGTCGCGACCGGCGCCGCCGTGTTCGTGCTGAGGCGTACGCAGCCCGCCCTGCCGCGCCCCTACCGGGTGTGGGGCTACCCGGTGGTGCCGGCGCTGTTCATCCTCGCGTCGGGCATCCTGGTCGTGAACACGCTTGTCGAGCAGCCGATTCAGTCGCTCTGGGGGCTGGGCCTCGTGGCGCTCGGCCTGCCTGCCTACGCCTACTGGCGCCGGCGGGTCTGAGTTTGGCGATTCCTGCCGCTGGTGCTCGGGTTGCCTGCGGGTGTCGAGCGCAGAGGCACGCGGCGACGCGCGCCGGGCGTGGCTGTCACCTGAGCATGTGGGCAAAGCGGTGTCAGATGCCTGCCCAGGCGCCATCCGCCAGGGGCGCCCCCTCGACCTTGTACGCGGAGGTAGTAGCGCCCAACGCCGCTCAGACACGCAGCACGAGCGCGCAGTTGCGGCCTCGGTGGGCGACCAAGTACGATGGCAGCATGAACACTGAAACCTCTCGATCCGCGTCAATGCGTCGCAGCACCCGCGGCGGGATTCTTTTCAGGCTTCTGCTCGTGCTCGCCGTGATTGCAGTCCTGATCGCCGCGTATTTCCTCCTCGTCCTGAACTGGAGCTACTCCTCTGGCGATCGCTCCGGATACCTGCAGAAGTTCTCCCGTAAGGGCTGGGTGTGCAGGACCTGGGAAGGGGAGCTCGCGATCACCACGGTCCCTGGCGTGGCGCCGGTGATCTGGCCATTCTCGGTGCGCGACGCACAGGTAGCCGAGCAGATCCGCGCTGCGATCGGCCGGCGCGTCGTGCTCCACTACGCCGAGCACAGGGGCATCCCGACGTCGTGCTTCGGCGAGACCGGCTATTTCGTGGACGCTGTCCGTGCCGTCGACTGACGACGCGTCAAGACCGGCCGCTCGCGGCGTACGCTCGCGACAACATCGGGTAGCAGCCAGGTCACAAACAGGACCGTGAGCCCCCAGCTCATGATGCCGAAGGTGAGCTCGGTTGGCGCATGCCCAAGCTCAAACGCGTACAGGACGGCGTTGAGCGCGAGCAGTCCGGGCACGACAAAGCCGCGCTCCCGCAGCGGCACGACGAGGAGCATGAGGTTGTCTTCCGTGGTCGGTAGCCAGGCGGCAAAGAGACGCCCGACGAAGGTCCACGTCGGCGTCAGATTGTAGCCGTGGTCGAGGCGGAAGTCGGCCAGGCGTGCGAACGGCCCCGGCTGTAGGAAGACCTGGTGGTCGTCGACGAAGCGGCGCCAGCGCTAGCTGTGAAGTCTCATTAGGTTGTCTAGTAGAAGGAGTGGTCCATCCGAGCCACTTCCGTTATGCTGTGGGTAGGGAAACCTGCAGCAGGGAAGGAGGGTTGGATCTACCTGCATAAGAATGCCCGAAGCTGTCCGGCGAGTCGAGTGCTGCTGGTGGATGGGGCGAGGAAGCAGGGCTGGACGGTCCGCGAGGCGGCGCCTCAAAGCGATGTGATGCAACGCACCGGAGCGCGCGTATCATAATCAGAGGTAGTGTGTAAGGTGGTGTCGCGGGAACGCGAGATGAAAGCGACCTCAAACGCGGGTGAGTCGAGAGCCCCCAGGCGGCGCCGGCGGGCGACAGTCCTGCTGGTGCCCGAGAGGCTGGGACCCGTTGTGACCGTGCTCCCGGCTGGAGAGGACGGCGAGCGCATCCGCGCGCTCATTGAGTCACAGGGGCACGAGGTGATCGAGCTCCCGCGCGAGGCGGACCCGATCGAGTTCGTGCGCGTGCTTGAGCCCAGGGTCTTGCTGATCGACAGCGAGTGCCAGGACGTTCAAGCGTTCAAGCTCTGCCGCCAACTCAGAAAGAGCTTGGACGGGCAGAAGATGCCCGTTGTCCTGCTCCTGCCGCATCGCGACGAGACAGAGATCGCGGCCGCACTGGCGGCCGGCGCCAGCGACTTCCTGATCAAGCCGGTGGAGCGTCAGGAGTTGCAGGTGCGGCTCGCGAGCCACCTCGGAGCACAGGAGATGTCGGCCGAGCTGTCCCGTCACCGCCGCGGCCTACGTGCCCTGCTCGACGTATACCGGGCGATCTCCGCGACGCTCGACTCCGACCGCGTACTCACCACGATCGTGCGCAAGGTGGCGGGTGTGATGGCGGCGTCGCGAGTTTCAATCCTGCTCATCGACCGGCCCCGCGACGTGGCGTACGTGATCGCCACGCATGAAGATCCGCTCGTGCGGGACCTCATGATCGAGCTCGGGAAGTACCCCGAGATCCGCCGGGTGATCGAGACGCGCGACGTGATCGCCATTGATGACCTCGCCAACGACCCGCTGATGGAGGGCGTGCGCAAGTACGTGCGGCAGTTCGAGCACGTCAGCGTCCTTGTGGTTCCGATCATCTGGGAGGAGGAGGTGCTCGGCACCCTATTCCTGCGCGCGGCTCGGGTTGGGAAGCCGTTCGCGCCGGAGGAGATCGACTTCTGCAGGCTGGTGGCGCAAGCATCGCTCAACGCGATCCGTAACGCTCGCACCCACCGCGCCCTGCTCGACGAGAAGAAACGACTTGAGGTGCTCGCCATCACCGATCAGCTCACCTCGACCTACAACCACTCGTACCTCTACGTGCGCCTGCAGGAGGAGTACCAGCGAGCGCAGCGCTACTCCCTGGCGTTCTCGTACATCATGTTCGACATCGACAACTTCAAACGGATCAACGACACCTACGGGCACATGGTCGGTGACCGCCTCTTGCGCGAGCTCACCGATGAAGTGCGACGCGTCATCCGCAAGAGCGACCTCCTCGCCCGTTACGGCGGCGAGGAGTTCGCCATCCTGCTGCCCTCGACTGGCATGTCGGGCGCAATCAAGGAGGGCGAGCGCGTGTGTGAGGCGGTGGCGAGGCTGCGCTTCACCGACCTACCTGCAAGCGAGTGCCTGACCGTGAGCGTCGGGGTTGCGAGCTTCCCGGACGCGAGCGTGAGCAACTCTCACGACATCATCGTCAACGCCGACCGCGCGCTCTATCGGGCCAAGGCCGAAGGCAAGAACCGGGTGTGCAAGTTCCCCTGAGGTCAGCCGAACGTCAGTTGGTCGGGTAGATTGCGTTCATGGCTGCAATTGTGCGCGGGAAAGCGCCCGGCGGGACCCGGCACGGCGCGCGGCCTGTCCCGGTGCGCGCCGCGTTGCCCGTGGCCGAGCGACCGCGGGCGGCTGCGGTATAGTCGCGGTCGAGCCTGAGGGCGCGGAGGCAGCCATGGTGGTCGTGACACAACGGCGCGGCAGCGCGGCGATCCCGGATGTCGCCGGGATGATGCCGCCGTCTTCGCGTGAGACGATTGACCTGGCGGTCGAGGAGCTTCAGGAACATAAGCATGAGTGGGCTGCGCTGTCGGTGCAGGAGCGGCTCGCCGTGCTGGGCGAGCTGCACCGCGGTTTCGCGCGTGTCACCGAGCGCTGGGTGGCGAGCGCTCTCGCGGCCAAGGGCATTACGCCCGGGACGCCGACCGAGGGCGAGGAGTGGTTGCAGGGCCCATTCCTGATCCTGCGCAACCTGAGGCTGCTGCGGCGGGCGCTCGAGGATATCGCCCGGTTCGGCCGCCCGCGCATCCCCGGTCGCGTGCGGACGCGCCCCGACGGGCAGGTGGTGGCGCGCGCCTTCCCGGCGGACACCTTCGACCGGCTGCTCTTCCGCGGCATCGTTGCAGACGTTTGGATGGAGCCGGGCGTCACGGCTGCAGACCTGGCTGCGACGCAGGCGCTCGCCTACCAGGACGGCCCACCCCCGGGCAAGGTCGCGCTCGTGCTGGGCGCCGGCAACGTCACCTCAATCGGGCCGATGGACGCGCTCTACAAGCTCTTTGTCGAGAAGCAGGTGGTGCTGCTCAAGATGAACCCCGTCAACGCCTACCTGGGCCCGCTCATCGTCGAGGCGTGCCGCGCGCTGGGCGATCGCGGTTTTCTCCACGTCGTCTACGGCGGCGCCCTGGAGGGCGAGTATCTGTGCCGTCACGCCGGCATCGAGGAGATCCACATCACCGGTTCGGATCGGACCCACGACGCCATCGTCTTCGGCGGAGGTTCCGAGGGAGCTCAAAGGAAGGCGGAGCGCCGGCCGCTGCTGACCAAGCGGATCACGAGCGAGCTCGGGAACGTGAGCCCGGTGATCGTGGTGCCGGGGCCGTGGAGCGCCGGCGACATCGCCTTCCAGGCTGCCAACATCGCGGGGCAGCTCGTCAACAACGCCGGCTTCAACTGCAACGCCGCCCGCGTCACTGTCCAGCACGCGGCGTGGTCGCAGCGCGATGAGCTCCTGCGCGCGCTGGGCACCGTGCTCGCGGCGATACCGCTGCGGCAGGCCTACTATCCCGGCGCCGCCGAGCGCGCGCAGGCGTACCTCGCGCGCCACCCCAGTGCCGACCGTATCGGCCGGCCGCGCGAGGGCGAGCTGCCGTGGATCCTGGCCGCGGGGCTCGACCCCTCCGAGCGCGACGACATCTGTTTCAACAGCGAGGCGTTCTGCGGCCTGATGGCGGAGACGCAGCTCCCGGGCGCCGACGCGGCGGAGTTCCTCGAGCGCGCGGTTGCGTTCGCCAACGAGACGCTGTGGGGCACCCTGAGCGCCTGCCTCATCGTCCACCCCGCCTCGCTGCGCGACGCTCGCACCGCTGCGGCCATCGAGCGTGCGGTGGCGGAGCTGCGCTTCGGCACGGTGGCGATCAACCTATGGCCGGCGGTCGGATACGCGGCGGTGACGACGCCATGGGGCGGCTTCTCGGGCAACACAATCTCCGACGTCCGCTCTGGCATCGGCGAGGTGCACAACACGCTCATGTTCTCGCGCGTGCAGAAGAGCGTCGCCTATGGGCCGTTCCGAACCTGGCCGACGCCGCCGTGGTTTCCGACGTGTCGCACCGCCCACACTCTGTGCCGCAACCTGACCCGGTTCGAGGAGCGTCTGTCGCTGCTGCGGCTGGCCCGCGTGTTCGCGACCGCTGTGCGCGGCTAAGAGCCGGACACCGGTTGGGCGGCGCGCGCCTGCGCGGGCAGCGGACGCAAACCCTGCGCGGGATCCTTCAGTGGAATCGAGCTCATGGCGTGCTCGGCAATCGCCGTGATCGTCAGACTTGGGTTGACCCCGAGGTTCGCCGGCACGGCAGCTCCGTCCACGACCCAGAGGTCGTCGTAGCCAAAGGCGCGATTGCGGCTGTCCACGACGCCGTCGTCGGGGTGTGCCCCCATGCACGCCCCGCCGAGGATGTGCGCGGTGATTGGAACGTTGAGCAGGACCTCGGAGAGCGAGCTCTCGGCGAAACCGTCGATGCTCCTGGCGATATGACGAGCCGCCTGGTTGGCGACCGGGATGTAGGAGGGGATCGGCGGCTGGCCGGGATCGGGCTGGCTTGCAAGGGTGCGGGAGAACGGCCAGAACCAGCGCCGCCGCCGCACCAAGCGGAGCGAGTTGTCGAGTGTCTGCATCACGAGCAGGATGACGCTGCGCTCGGCCCAGCCAAAGGGATTGAGCGAGCGTGCAGCGTCGAGCGGGTGGCACAGACACGTCGCCAGCCACTTGAGCGGGCGCGAGAGTCGTGTGCCGCCGTCGGTGAGCAGCGTGGCGAGAAAGCCCATGAAGTCCGATCCCTTGGAGTAGCGCACCACCTCGAGATGGGTGTCGTCGCTCGCGTAGAAGCCGCTTGCGATCGCGACGCCTTCCGAGTAGTCGACGCCGCCCCGGCGGGCGGTAGCGCCGGTAAGCACCTCGCTATTGGTGCGGACCCAGTGGCCGAGGGCGGCGGAGAGGTGGGGCAGCGCACCTGCATCGCGCGACCTGAGTAGAAGCTCGACGCTGCCGAGCGCACCCGCCGCCACCACGACGGCGCGACTGCGCAGCACCCGTCGGCCAACCCGCAACCATCGCGTTGAGCTGCGCACGTGCACGCGATAGCCACCGCCATCGGCGGGTTCGAGCAGCACCGCCCGCGTTTCGGGCAGGATCTCGACGCCGAGCTTTTCGGCGAAGTAGAGGTAGTTCTTGTCGAGCGTGTTCTTGGCGTTGAAGCGGCAGCCGACCATGCAGCCGCCGCAGAACGTGCACGTCACCCGTGGCGGACCCTCGCCGCCGAAGTACGGGTCCGCCACCTCTTGCTCGGGCTTTTCGCCGAACAGGATCGCGACGTCGGTCTTGTGGAACGTGTCGGCGCGGCCGAGATCGGCTGCAAACTCGGCGAGGCAGCGGTCGCCCGCCCAGGTTTGCGGCGTGGGCACGACGCCGAGCACGCGGCGGGCGGTCTCGTAGTGCGGCGCGAGCGTGGCCTGCCAGTCGGTGTCGCGCGGCCAGCCACCGCGCGAGAACACCTCCACGGGCGGAACCAGCAAGGTGTTGGCGTACACGAGCGAGCCGCCGCCGACGCCGGCGCCGCTCAGGACGAGCACGTTCCTGAGCAGGCGGAGCCGCTGGATGCCGTGGCAGCCAAGCCACGGCAGCCAGAGGAACTTGCGCACGCGCCAGTTGGTCTTGGGGAAGTCCTCGGGACGCCAGCGTCGTCCGGCCTCCACAACAAGCACGCGGTAGCCCTTCTCGACCAAGCGCAAGGCCGAGACCGAGCCACCGAAGCCGGAGCCGACGACAATGAAGTCGTAGACTGTGTCTGTTGCGCCCTCTCGTGTGGCCATATACCGAAGTCTACAACGCCGAATGGCCCGGGAGAACGTGCGCTCCCAAACCGGGGGCGTTGGTAGCAGAACCCTCGTGAGCAATCCGGGCTAGACTCAGAGCGGGCGCTACGGTGGCGGCCCAAGGAAGGGAGGGGAGATGCACAAGCTCCTGGCTCGCTGGGTGATTGCAGCATTCGCCCTCGTTGTGGCCGCGTGGCTTGTACCCGGCATCCGTGTCGAAGGCAATGCATGGTTGGCGTACGGTGTCACGGCCGCGGCCCTTGGCCTGGTGACCGCATTCGTGCGGCCGGTCCTGAAGCTGCTCACATGCCCGCTCATCCTGCTCACGCTCGGGCTGTTCACGCTCGTGATCAACGCCCTCATGCTGCTCCTTGCCGCCAAGCTCGCCGGGGCGTTCGGGGCTGGGTTTCACGTTGGGGGGCTGTGGCCGGCGTTCCTGGGCGGGCTGATCGTCAGCGTCGTGACCGTTCTGCTGTCGTGGCTGGTGCCTGAAAAGTAGGGCGGCGCACGGCGCCGGCGTGGGCGCTGAAGTCAGATGGTTTGGTATTCACGCGCATGGTGTCGGCGTCTGACCGTCAAGGATACCGCGCACCGTGCGGGTCAGGGTGGCGATGCCGTAGGGCTTGGCGAGGAAGAAGACGCCATCCCGCTCGGTGAGCTCCGGCGGCAGGACCTCTTCCATGTAGCCCGACGAGAACAGGAAGCGCTGCTCCGGTTTGTGCTGGCGGACGCGCTCGTACAGCTCGCGGCCGCCCATCTTCGGCATCACGACGTCAGTAAGCACGAGGTCCACTCGCCACTCCTCGTGCCGCAGGACGTCGAGCGCCTCCTCGCCGTCGCCGGCCTGCAGCAGCCGGTAGCCGAGGCTCGAGAGCGTATGAACAAGCACCTGGCGAACCTCGGTCTCGTCCTCGACGAGCAGGATCGTCTCCGTGCCCCCGGGTGCGAGCACCTCGTCCGGGCTGGGCAGGAGGCGCCCGTGGCCAACGGCGGCAGGCAGGTAGACCTTGAACGCCGTACCGTGCGCGGGCGCGGAGTGCGCATAGACCGTGCCGCCGTGCTGCTTGACGATGCCGTACACCGTTGAGAGGCCCAGCCCCATGCCGCCCCGCCGCCCCTTGGTGGTGAAGAACGGCTCGAAGATGTGTGGCAGATCGTCGGCGTCGATGCCTTGCCCGCCGTCGCTGAACGAGAGGCAGACGTAGTTTCCGACCTTTGCTCCCGGGTGCGCGGCGAGGTCGTCTGCGCTCATGGCGACATGGCTGGTCTCGATCGTTATCCGACCCCCGCGCGGCATCGCGTCGCGCGAGTTGACGCACAGGTTCAGCAGGATCTGCGTGAGTTGGCTGCGGTCGCCGCGCACCGTCGCCTGCGTGCCGGTGGGGGTGAACTCGATCGTGATGCTCTCCGGGATCATGCGGCGGAGGATGGGCAGCGCCTCGTCGATGACGGTGTTGAGGTCAAGCGTGGCGGGCTCGACCACCTCGCGGCGGGCGAACGCGAGCAGGCGGCGCGTCAACGACGCGGCGCGCTCCGCGGTGCGGTGTACGACTGAAAGTTCGTCCTGCGCCCAGCGATCATTGCCGAGGTACCTTTGCAGGAGCTCGGTCGAGCCGATGAGCGCCGTGAGCAGGTTGTTGAAGTCGTGCGCGATGCCTCCCGCGAGGTGGCCGACCGCTTCCATCTTCTGCGCCTGGCGGAGCTGGTCCTCCAGCTCACGCCGCACCGTGAGGTCGCTGATCGCACCCACGACGCGGACAGCCGGGCCGGAAGCACCGCAAATGACAAGACCCCGGTCGAGCACGGTCGCGTAGCCGGCTTCGTTCCTGGCCACGCGGTACTCGATCGAGAACGCCTCGCCGCGCTCAATCGCCGCGCTTGTCTCCAACCGGACGCGGGGCCTGTCCTCAGGGTGGATGCGGCTTGTCCACGACTCGATGCTGGCCCCAAGCTCGTCGAGCCCGACGCCAAGCACCTTGCTCACGTTGGGGCTCCAAACGATGCTGCCAGCAGAGAGATCCCAGTCGTACATGATGTCCTGGGTGGCCTGCAGTGCGAGACGGTAACGCTCCTCGCTTTGGCGAAGCGCGTCCTCGGCCGTGCGGGCTCGGGTGATATCCGCGATAAACCCCTCGAGCGCCAGGAGCTCACCGCCGTCGGCGAAGACGCCGCCGCCGCGTTCCCAGACCCACTTCTCCTGGCCGTCCCTGGCCCGGATGCGGTAGGTGATTTCGAACGCCGCATGCCTCGCGAGCGCCTCGTGCACCGCCTCGGCGCCCACCGTCCGGTCCTCAGGAACGATGAGGTCGCCGTAGGCGGCGACATGGTTGCCGATGAGCTCCTCCGGTCGGTAACCGGTGAGCTCGACGGCCCCTTGGCTTGCGAACTCCATCGTCCACTTCTCGTCGTCGCGGCAGCGGTACGCCATGCCGGGGAGGTTGCTCATGAGCGTGGCGAGCGTCCTTTGGCTCTCGCGGAGCTGCTGTTCGGCGGACTTCCTCTCGATCGCCTGCGCCACCTGCGTTGACACGTACGTCAGGATGTCCTTGTCGGACTCCGTGTAGCGCACAGTGCCGCTGTAGCTCTGCACCGTGAGCACGCCGATTGTCCGCTCACGGACCTTGAGCGGCACCCCGAGCCAGTCCAGTGAGGGCGAGCCCAGCGACGTGAGCTCGCCCCGCTGCTCGAGCTCGCTGACGGTCGCGTCGCTCGCGAGCAGCGCACGACCGGAGCGCAACACGAAGCTCGTCATGCCGTCGCCGGGCGTAAACGGCTCCGGCTTGGAGTCGTGCTCGTCGACGAAGTACGGGAAGGAGAGAAGGTCGCACTGAGCGTCGTAGAGCGCGATGTAGAAATTCTGCGCCGACATCAGGCGGCCGATGATGAGGTGAAGCGAGTGGTAGAGCTGGTCGAGGTCCTCGGCCGTTTGAGCCGCCTCGGAGATCTGGTAGAGCGCGAGCTGCGACTCGGCGAGACGCTTCTTCTCGCTAATGTCTGCGATTGTCACCACGCGGGAAGGGGCGCCCTGGATTGTCGCGTGAGCGACCGCAACCTCGACCCAGCGCTCGGCGCCGCCCTTGGTCAGGAATTTCATCTCGTAGCGAATCGGCACATCGGTGCTGCCGGAGGGACCGGCGCCTCTCGGTTCCGTCGCCATCGCGGCAGTGCCCGGGTAGACGTTCTCCCAGAACGTCTTGTCGGCGAGTTCGTCGGCCGAAAAGCCGGTGATCTGCTCCGCGGCACGATTGGCGTAGACGAAGTCATCTCCCTGGTAGATGAGGATCCCGACGCTGGTCGTCTCGGCGAGCGCTCGGAACCGCAGCTCGCTCGCGCGCAACGCCGCCTCGACCCGCCGGCGCTCGATCAGCTCGTCGTTGAGGGCACGCGTCCGGTGAGCGACTCTGCGTGAGAGGGTCCACAGCCACGCTGCCGACAACAGCGCCAGGGCCAGCGCAGAGCCAAGAAAGACAAGGCCGTGGCGACTGAGCGGACCCGCGTTGAGCGCCGACGTCTCGAGGGGTCCGAGCCAGCTCTGGTAAAGACGGTCGTACTCTCCGGTCGCCTTGACGCTGGCCAAGCCCTCGTTCAGGCGCAGCACGAGATCCTGCCTTGATTTCCCGGCGGCAAAACAGTATTTGCCCTCGAAGATCGGGGTCTGGGCGGCGGTCAGGTTGGCGAGGCCCAAGCGCCGGATCGTGAGCAGACCGAGCACCCGCGGGGCGAGCACGCAGTCGTGACGGCCGGCTGCGAGCTGGCGCAAGCTCTCCTCGTACGACGTTACACGTAGGACGTGGCCGGTGTGCTGAGCGTCGAGGACATCTTCCATGATGTCGCCGCGCTGCACGACCAGGGACTTGCCGGCAAGGTCGCCGAGCGAGGCGATGGCCGGGCCGCCCTGGCGCACGAAAGCGGCGTAGCGAATCAGCGTATGCGGCGCGGAGAAGGCGAAGCCCTGGGCGCGCGCATCGGAGTAGATCATGCCGGCGAGGACATCAATCTCCCCGTTCTCAATGCTCTGGCGTAGCTCGCTCCAGGAGGCGACGCGGAACGAGACCTCGAGCTCCATCGCCTTGGCAACCGCCCGCACGAGGTCAACGTTGAACCCCTTTGCCTGGCCGCCGGCCACGTATTCGTACGGCTCCGCGCCGGGTCGCACTCCGACCACGATGCGGCCCTTTGCGGCGCCGGCTGGCGTCGCGAGGCCAGCAACGGCGATCGCGAGCAGCGCGGCCACGGTACGGCCAGCACGCCGGCCGGTCGAGTTCACCAAGGTGCGCGACTCCCCATCGCCGCCGCTTGGGCAGCCGCTGCCGCGCACTGGCATGCCGTATCCGGGTAATGGTCGAGGCAACACTGTGCCAACGCTAGCACAGCCGGCTACAGCCGCTCATGTGCCGTGGAGCACAACCGTCTCCCGTGCCGGTCGCCGACTCCGGCGCCCCGCCGTCTCGAGCGCAGGGCCCACCGGAACCATGGCGACCGGCCGCCAGCCGGGCGGTGCGGCAATCGCGCGCGCGACCGAGTGCTCGTCGAAGGCGCCCACCCAGCAACTTCCCAGGCCGCGCTCCGATGCCGCCAGGAGGATGTTCTGCGTGGCGGCAGCCGTATCCTGCAAGCAGTAGAGGGAGCGCCCCCGATCGCCGTAACGCCGTGCCGACTCCTCGGGCAGGGCGCACACGACGATCACGAGCGGCGCCTGCGCCACGAACTCCTGCCCGAACGCAGCCGTCGCCAGGCGTGCCTTGGTTGCGGCGGCGGTCACGACGATAAAGCGCCAGGGTTGACAATTTCCAGCGGAGGGCGCCCAGCGCGCCGCCTCAAGCAGGCACTCCGTGTCCGCCTCAGTCACGGCCGTGCCGGCGAAGCTCCGGCACGAGTAACGAGCGGCAAACAGTGACGGCTGCGGCATCGGCGCCTCCCGGCTCCCGGAGCCTGATCGGATTGTGGACGCGGATGGCCGCGGCAGCAATGGGGAGCGGGCGGCGGGGCTAGTGCGCGGCGTTGCGGGCGCGGCCGTGCAGGAAATGCATGACCTTATCGGGCGCCATCATGGCAGGAGGACACCGCGCCGGTGCTATCCTCCATTGCAGAGGTCCCAACGCGGGGGGAGCGGATGCCGCAGCAAGCGATGGAGGAGAGCTTCGCCAGCCGGGTGGCGCTGGTTGCCGGCGCGCGCGGCAACCTCGGCCGCGCGGTCGCCCACCGCCTCGTGGCGCGCGGCGCCACGACCGTGCTGGTTGATCGCAACGGTGCAGGCCTGAGCGAGTCGTTCGGCGATCTTGCCGCCGCCGGAACACATCTTCTCGCGGGCGACGTGGACCTGCTCGACGCGGGCGCGCTCGCAGCGGTGGTGGCGCAGGCGGTGGCGCGCTGGGGGCGCCTCGATATCGCGATCAACACGGTCGGCGGCTTCCGCGCCGGAGAGCCGGCGCACGACACCGCGCTCGCGACCTGGGAGACGATGCTCGACCTCAACCTGCGCTCGACGCTCGCACTCGCGCGGGCGGTCGTCCCGACCATGCTGGAACAGAGGCAGGGCAAGATCATGACGGTGGCGGCACGGGCGGCGCTCTCCGGCGGCGCAGGACTGGCGGCGTACTCGGCCACCAAGGCGGCGCTGTTGAAGCTCACGGAGAGCATGGCCGCCGAGCTCAAGTCGTCCGGGATCAACGTCAATTGCGTGCTGCCCGGCACGCTTGACACGCCCGAGAACCGGCATGACCGGCCCGACGCGGACTTCTCGACGTGGGTGGCGCCCGAGGCGGTGGCCGACGTCATCCTCTTCCTGGTCTCGGACGCGGCGCGCTCGGTGCACGGTGCGGCGGTTCCGGTGCTGGGCCTGAGCTGAGCGCATCATGCCCAACCGCGGGGATCGGGAACAGCCGCGGCCTGGTCGTGGTTTATGCTGCATGGTGAACGTGACGTACAGGATGTCAGACGGGGCGCTCGGCGCCCGGAGCGGGAGGGAACGACAATGATCGCGAACGTTGGTGGAGCGGACCGGGTGATCCGGGTGGTCGTGGGCGTGGTGATCATCGCCGCGGGCATCTACTTCAAGAGCTGGTGGGGCGTCATTGGCGTGCTGCCGCTGCTCACGGCGGTGTTCCGCTATTGCCCCGGCTATCTCCCGTTTGGCCTTTCGACGGCCCGGACGCAGCCCAAGTAGGACTGCGACTGCCGGTCGTTCTCCATTGCCTGCGCTCCGGTGTCACGCGGGCCTCGCCAGCGTGCCGCGTTCGTGAGGTAGCATGTGCGGCGCTGGCGTGGCACGAGTCGCGGCAGCGCGGGAGGATACGAGTGATGGCATCAGGACGGGCTTTGGGGATCGTAGTCTGTGGCTTCGCGCTGATCGTGTCGTCGGCGGCCGCGCAGCAGATCGTGACGCCGCAGGCAAAGGCGGAGGAAAAGGTGGTGACCACGGCGTCGGGTCTGCAGTACGTGGATCTCAAGGTCGGCACCGGAGCGGTGGCGAAGACAGGCGACACCGCCGTCGTCAACTACACCGGCTGGCTCACCGATGGCACCAAGTTCGATTCCAGCGTCGGAAAACAGCCGTTCTCATTCCGCCTCGGGGCGGGGCAGGTCATCAAGGGCTGGGACGAGGGTGTGGCCGGCATGAGCGTCGGCGGCAAGCGCAAGCTCACGATCCCGGGCAAGCTCGCCTATGGCGAACGCGGCTATCCGGGCATCATTCCCCCCAACGCGACGCTCGTGTTCGAGGTCGAACTGCTGAGCCTACAGCCCGCGACATAGCGGCCCGGCCGGCGTCAGTCCCGGAGGACGCTGCGCGCCAACACGGTTCCTTTCCGGCGCGTAAGCTCGACGCTCACTGAGTGCGTGCCGTGCACGTCGGCGCCAACGGCGAGGACGAGCACGTAGTAGCCCGCCACCGCCCCAGCGAGGCGGTCCATCGCCTGACCGGGGAAGAGGTTGGTCTTGGCGTAGAAGCCGCCCGTGTCGGCCGCCACCTGCTCCAGGCCCACCTCCAGGGTGTGATAGTCGGCGTCGGTGACGTCAATCGCGAACACCGTCACACGGCCCTCAGCAAGCTCGAGGCGGGCGGCGTCATAGTCTTCGCCCATGAAGACGCGTGGCGGGCGGAACTCGCCCAGGCCCCAGCCGAAGTAGACGAGCGACTTTGCGCCGGGCAAGGCCTTGAGGGCGCGCGCCGTGACGAGCAGGCCGGTCTCGGGCCGAGCGGCGCGCCTGGCCGAGAGAAAGTCGAAGTGCCGCGCAAGCGAGGGAAACGGCCCCGGTTGGAGCTCGGGCTCGTGCCCGAAACGGATCGCCTCGTGGATCGTCCTTGCGAGCAGGTCGCGGTCGGAGGTGAAATCCTGACGCAGCTTGAGGTGTGAGTCGAAGGAGACCACGGCGACGCGGTCCTCGGGCTTGAGCGAGTTCAGGAACTCGATCGCCTTGGCCTTCATGCGCATGTGCCCGGTGAGCCGGACGGCAGCGAAGTCGGCCTGGAAGAAGAACACGATCAGCCGACCGGGTGCGGGCGCGTTCGCCGTGGGGGCGCCAGCTCCGGTCGTCGCCGTCGGTGGGTAGGGCTCGGCGTCGGTCACCCACTCGATCGTATCGAGCTCGGCCGGCTCGCCGTCCACGAGGACGCGGAAGTCGTCGCGCGTCAGGCCCAGGATCGGCTGACCGAACCTGTCTACGACGCGTGCGTCAAGCAGGACGCGCCTGACCTCAATGTGCTCCTCGATCCGCTGCGGCGGACCCGCGGCGTGCACGGGCGTCTGCGCGAGAGCCGCTGCCGCGGCGGCCAGGACGGCCACACCTGTGCGACGGACGCAACTTCCCCGCGCGCCGGCGTTGCTCAGGCGTGGCCCCATGGCAAGGCCTCGAGGTCCACGTTGCCGCCCGAGAGGATGACGCCGATGCGGCGGTCACGGGCGACCTCACCGTGCTCGAGCAACGCCGCGACCGGCACCGCCGCCGACGGCTCGATGATGATCTTCATGCGCTCCCAGACCAGGCGCATCGCGGCCGCGATCGCCTCCTCGCTCACGGTCAGAATGTCGGCGACGTGGCGGCGGATGACCTCGAAGGTGAGCGTGCCGAGCGAGGTCAGCAGGCCGTCCGCCATGGTCTTGGGCTCGATCGACGGCACGATGCGGCCTTCCTTGAGCGATCGGCAGGCATCATCGGCGCCGCGCGGCTCCGCGCCATAGACTTTCGCGTGCGGCGCCAGCCCGGAGGCCGCGAGCGCCGTGCCCGACAATAGGCCCCCGCCGCCGACCGGCGCGATGAGCACGTCAAGATCGGGACATTCGTGGAGCAGCTCGAGCGCTGCCGTGCCCTGTCCCGCGATCACGCGCGCGTCGTTGTAGGGGTGAATCACGGCCGCGTCCGTTCTCGCCACCACCTCTGCCAGCGTCGCCTCCCGCGCAGCCAACGTCGGTTCGCAGAACTCGATCTCGCCGCCGTAGCCGGCAACCGCGCTACGCTTGACGGCGCGCGCGTTGCGCGGCATCACGATGTGCGCCGGAATGCCGCGCAGGCGCGCCGCGAGGGCGAGCGCAGCCGCGTGATTGCCCGAGGAGTGGGTGGCGACGCCACGCGCCGCCTCTTCGTCGCTGAGTAAAAGGACGGCGTTGCAGGCGCCGCGAAACTTGAACGCCCCTACCTTCTGGAAGTTCTCACATTTGAAGAAGAGCTTGGCCCCGGTCATCGCGTCGAGGCTCGAGCAGGTGAGCACGGGCGTGCGGTGCGCGTAAGGCCTAATGCGCTTGGCGGCTCTCCGAACATCCGCGAGGGTGGGCTGGGCATCCATGGCGTTCACGCGGCTCTTGCCGGCAGTCTAACCCCGCCCGGGCTGACCCGGAAAGAAGACGGGGCGCCTGATGGGCGCCCCGTTCGTTGTTCCATTCGGGTGGTTCGGCAGTCCTTAGAACTTGTAGCCGACCGACAGTTTGAGGTTGCGTCCGGGCTCCAGCCTCACGTTGAGCGGCTCGTGATAGGCCACGTCTCCGACGTTCTCAACCGCGGCCTGCACTGCCAGACCGCCGCTGAGCTCGTAGCCGAAGCGCAGGTTGACGACCGCGAAGCCTGGCGTGGGCGTATAACCCGCCGGCACCTGGTCGTGGCGCGCGACCATCCGGGTGGCAAGCTCGCCCCACCATCTTGACTGCTGGTAGCGCACGCCGACGACGCCCTTGAGCGGCGAAATGAGCGGGAGCGGGTCACCGGTCTTGTCATCGGTGCCCTTGGAGTAACTCACGTTGCCGAACGCTGTCCAGCGCTGCGAGAGGAATGACTCGAGCTCGAACTCCGCACCCTGGATCGTGGCCCGGTCGATGTTCTCGAACTGGGCGAGGTCGAGCTGGGTGCCCTGGTACTTGCCGAGAAACACCAGGTCGATGAAGTCGCGCGCGTTGTTGCGGTAGATGTTGAAGCCTCCCGAGTAGTTCGCGTAACGAACCTTGAAACCGAGCTCGTAGTTGAGAGAGGTCTCGGGCTTGAGGTTGGGGTTCTGCTGGATGTACGCCGTGCCGTCGGTGGAGAAGCCGAAGTAGGAGCGCTCCTGGAGGTTGGGCGCGCGGAAACCGCGGCCCACCAGGGCGGTCAGAGCCACGCTGTTGGTGAACTGGTAGCGTGCCGAGAGGTTGCCCGAGAACGCCGAGTCAGAAACGTTGAACGGCGTTGCCTTGTAGCGCGGGTCATTCTTGCTCACGAAGCTGTAGCGGTCACCGCGGATTCCCGCGACGAGCTCCAGGTTCTTGCTGACGGCAATCTCGTCCTGCGCGAAAAGCCCGAGGCCGCGCTGATCGCTGTCGGGGACGGCAACGTCGTTGTTGGTTCCGAAAGGGTTCTGCTGGGACGTGACGTCGTGAAGGTCGTCCTGGTAGAAGTCGAGGCCGAAGCTGAGGGCGTTGACGCCGAGAGTGGCGGACGACTGCGCATTCATGCCAACGCTGTTGATCTCGGAGCGCGTGAAGTTGTTCGAGAAGAAGCCGCCGAAGTTCAGGTTCATCCGGCTCTCCTTCACTACGCCCTGGTAGTAGGCAGAAACGCTCACGCCGTTGAGGCCGGCCACCGGGCCGGTCTCGTACGTGGCGGCAAACTTGTTGCGGTCGAACCTCGGAAAGGCGATGTCCACACCCGAGGTCTTGGGGTCGTACCCCGGGAAGCCGACGTCACGCGTCTGTGTCACCTGGGTATCGAACCGCAGTATGCTGCTCTCGCCGATGAGGAAGCGCAGGTTGCCGTCGAAGCTGCGCTGCTTCATGCCGCTGTTGGGGACCGTACCCTCGGGGCTCTTGTAGTTCTGGGCCTCGAATGCGCTCGCGCCGATGTGAAAGGTCGTCCGTTCGCCCGAGCCGTTGAGGTCCACATGGCCGCGGTCGGACTCCGAGGCGCTGCCGTACTCATAGCCGGCGTTGCCGCCCAGCGTGAACTCGCCCTGGTGGAACGCCTGCTGCTTGGTGATGATGTTGATCACGCCGCCGATGGCATCGCTGCCGTACAACACGGAGGACGGCCCGCGCACCACCTCGATGCGGTCGACGAGCGAGAGGTCCACGAGACCGGGCTGGATGCCTGCGAACTGGGTGGACTCGCGCGCGTTGTTGAGGCGCTGGCCATCGACGAGAATGAGCACGCGGTTGCTGTCCAGGCCGCGGATCACCGGGAGTCCGCGGAAGGGACCCTCCCCCGAGACGTCAATGCTGGGGAGGAGCTTGAGTGAGTCGACCATCTTCTCGGGCTGCTGCCGCGAAAGCTCCTCGCTTGAGACCACCGAAATCGGCACCGGCGTAGAGAAGGAATCGGCCTCGTAGCGCGTCGCGGTGACCTGGATCTCCTCGTGCACCGGCGGCGGGGTCTGGCCCTTGCGCTGCTTGTCTTTGGCTTTCTTGGCATCCTTCTCGGCCTCAGTGTTCGGCTGGTCGGCCGCGGTCGCAGCGCCCTGGGCCGCCTGGCTCGGCTCCTTTGCGGCCTGGTCGGCGCCAGTGGGCGTGGCAGCCAGCGCAGCCAGTAGGATTGCTGACGTCAAGATCATCGTCCCCCCTTTGCGGCGGCCCGTTCGGGTGTGGGCGCGCCCGCATGTGAGCCACACTAACAGGTTTTCTTTGTTTTGCAAGTCTTTTTGTGTCATTACTTTGTCTCAAATTCTCTAAGACACGCCCTTGACCTCGGCACGGCTTTTGTGGACGCGTCAGAAATGGGGTGACAATCATCATTTCTGAACACGTGTCTCAAAATCGCAGAACACCCAGCCCCGTACGGGCCGGAGACACGGCCGGCACGCACGTTCCCATCTTCAGGTTTTACCGGAGACCGCCGGGCCTTTTACACGCGTGCGACAACCACGAGACTGAGGTCGTCCACGAGCGGCTCTTCGCCGCGAAACGCGGTCACCGACGCGAGCACCGCGTCGTGAACCTGCTGCGGCGCGCCGCCGGCGGCAAGCAGCGCACGCAGGCGCTCGAAGCCGAACGCCTGACCGCCGGCGTTGACGGTCTCAGAGAGCCCGTCGCTGTAAATCATGAGGAGGTCGCCCGGTGCGAGCGTGACCGATGCTTCCTCGATCTCGATCGCTTCCCTGATGCCGAGGGGCAAACCGCCGCGACCCAGTTCGAGCATTTCCCCGCCGGCGCGCCGCAGCAACGGGAACGGATGCCCGGCGCAGACGTAGCGCATCTCGCCGGAGGCAAGCTCGAGCACGCCATAGAACAGGGTCATGAACGCGCGCCGGTCGCCGGTGCGGAACAGCGCCCGGTTGAGCAGCGTCGCAACCCGCTCCGGCGCGGGATCGAGATCAATCGCGAGCTTGAGCGCGGCGTTGGCGATCGCCATCAAGAGGGCGGCCGCCATACCGTGGCCGCTTGCGTCCCCCATCGTGATGACGACGCGCCCGTCGCCGAGCGGGATGAAGTCGTAGTAGTCGCCGCCGACCTCGTTCGCAGTGCGGTACGAGTGCGCGGCGCGGTAGCCGGGCAGCTCAGGCGCCTGCTTAGGCAGCAGGTCGCGCTGGAGCTGGCGCGCCACCTCGAGCTCGTCGCGCACGAGCACGCGGTCCACGAGCTCGAGCGCGAGCAGGAAGACAAGGATGCCAATGCTCACGAGGAACCACAGCGGCGAGGCGTCCACACGGATGCGCTGGGTTTCAAACACGGCATCGAACTTGAGGTTGCCGAGGAGCGCGGCCACGATCGCGATCGCGAAGAGGACGCGGCGCGCCGGGGTGAGCTTGTAGGAAAGGCCGAGGAAGACGACCCGGATCCGGAAGAAGAAGCGCCGCAGCCACCCTTTCGGCTCGAGCGAGAGGTCCTGGTCCCGCGTGATGACGCGGTACGCCTGGCGCGCGTCGCGCGCGACGAGACGCCGCAAGTCCTGCGTCGTCAGCCCCTCGGTGAACTCGTGGTAGAAGTCCCTGATCCGTCCCGTCGCCGTTCTCCTTCTCTTCCAGCCACTGGATCATACGTTGGCAAGCCGGTACGGGTTGCGCCCCGCCAGCAGCTTTCTTTTTGGTTTGGTCTTTCTCCGTCGTGGCCTTTCCCTTGCCTTTCAGGTCCGTTGCGGAGTTTTGTCTCTTCAACTGCGTTTTTTCTTTGCCCCGGGGCTTGCTACCCGCGCCCACTGCGCTCGCGACACCTGCGCAAGCGACCGAGCAGCGGCGCCACGGCGCGCCGGCCCAACCTCTGCGCTAGAATCTAGCCTCACCCGGCGCTGTCGTCCCGGGCGAATCGACCGAGGATTGGGGGGATGCCAAGGATGCCTTCCTGGAACCGGCGCGAGCCGGGGCGAGCGGGGTTCACCACCGGCAGGGGTAGGCGAGGCAGCGTGCGCTGGCCCGTCGGGTTCGCGGTGAGCCGGTCCGCCGCGCTGCTGGTTCTCGGCTTTCTTGCCGGCTCGTGCGCGCGGGGTCCTGGCGTGCCCACCTCCCGCAACGCCCCAGTCGTCCTGATCTCGATCGATACGCTACGCGCTGACCACCTGCCGGCGTATGGCTACACCCGGATCCTCACCCCGAACCTCGATCGCTTCCGGCCGGGGGCGTGGCTCTTCGAAAACGCCTACACCCCGTGCCCGATGACGGCGCCCGCGCACACCACGATGCTCACGGGGCTACTCCCGTTCGAACACGGGGTGCGCAACAACGCCGGTTTCATCTTCGACGGGCAGGCCCACGCCAACTTGCCCCGCCTGCTGAAGCAGCACGGCTACGCGACCGGGGCGACGGTCTCCTCGTACGTGCTGCGCTACGAGACCGGCCTCGGGCCGCTGTTCGACTACTACGAGGACTCCGTCGAGACAACCCCTGGCGTCGAGACCGTGCACTACCGGCGCGCGGGGGACAAGACGGAAGCGTTCGCCAGAGCTTGGATCGCGAAGCACGCCAAGGAGCCGTTCTTCTTCTTCTTTCACATCTATGAGCCGCACCTGCCCTACGACCCGCCCGAGCCGTTCCGCAGCGCGTACGGCGTGACCTACGATGCCATGGTTGCGACCGCTGATGCCATCGTGGGCGCGTTCCTCGACGACCTCAAGCGCCTCGGCGTCTACGACCGGGCGCTCATCGTCGTGACGGGCGACCACGGCGAGGGGCTTGGCGATCACGGCGAAGAGCAACATTCGATCCTGCTCTACCGCGAGGTAATGCACGTGCCGCTGATGGTCAAGCTGCCGGGCTCGTTCGGGGGCGGAGCGCGCACCGCGGCGCCGGTCCAGCTCTCCGACATCACACCGACCGTGACTGCCGTGCTCAGGCTCGAGACACCGAAGGAAGTCACCGGCGCCTCGTTGTTCGCCGTTGCCGCGGGGCGCGCGCAGCCGCGCGTCATCTACGGCGAAACGCTGTATCCGCGCCTGCAGCTCGGCTGGAGCGACCTTCGCTGTGCGCTCGACGCGCGCTTCCACTACATCTCCGGGCCGCGCCCGGAGCTCTACGACATGACGGCCGACCCAGGTGAGCGACACGACGTCGTGAGAACTGAGGCGGCCACCGCCGCTCGCCTGGCCGCCGAATTGCGGAAGTTCTCGCGTGGCAACGAAAGCCCGGCGCCGGTGGATCAGGAGACGCTGCAACGTCTCGGTGCACTCGGCTACGTCGGTGGGGTACGCGACCGCGGCGGCGCCAAAGCCCTGCCAAATCCGATGGACAACCTGAAATTCCTCGCCAGAATGCAGGCAGCCTACCGGTACGCCGCCGACAAGATGTATCCCCAAGCGATCGCAACTCTGGGTGGAATCGTGAGAGAAAACCCGGCGCTGTCTGACGCCTGGATCAAGCTCGGGGAGGTCCTCTCCGAGTCCGGCTTCGACGAGGAGTCGGCCGCCGCCTACCGGCAGGCGCTGGACCGCTCGCCGGTCTTCCTCCCGGACATCGTGGTCGCCTGGGGGTTCGTCGAGCTGCGGCTCAAGAAGCTGGACGAGGCGGAGGGGGCCGGCAGGCGCACCGCTGACCTGGTCCCGACCAAGGCGCACGAACTGCTCGCGCGGGTTGCCCTCGCGCGTGGAGACCTGGCGACCGCCGAGAGTGAGGCGGAGGCTGCCGCAGGCGCTCGCAACCCTCAACCTTCCGCGATCCTCGTCATGGCGGAGGTGAAGCTTCAAGCGGGAAAGCCTGCGGAGGCGCTCGAGGTGGTGGACCGTGCCGAGGCCTACGCCCGCGAACTGCGCCTAAAGTCGATCTACGACCTTGAGTTCCTCCGTGGCGACGCCCTCGCCCGTTTGAACCGTGTGAGCGAGGCTGAGGCGGCGTTCCGAAGGGAAATTGCGGCGTTCCCCGAGCACGCTCAGGCCTATGCGAATCTCGCTGTGCTGCGCTTCCTGCAAGGCGATCGTGCGGGCTACGAGCGCCTCATCGGTGAGATGTCGCGCGCCAACCCTTCGCCGCGGACCTATTCGCTCGCCGCCCTGACCTGCGACGCGATGGGCCTGAAGGACCAGGCCGCTCTCTGGCGCCGCCGCGCCGACACGATCAAAAGCCAGGTGCGTTGACCGGTCGCAAGAAAAAGGCCCCGGTCGCGAGGACCGGGGCCGATTGTTCGTGCGGCGGTCGCTTTAGAAGCGCACGCCGAGGGAAACCGAGAATGTACGCGGGTTCTGATAGCTGGTGGTCGCCGTCGGCAGGCCGAAGTTCGGTCCCTTCTGCCAGTTGCCGCAGCCGGACGTAGTCACGCCTTGCGGGCACTCGGTCGGCGTCTGGGTGAAGGGGTTGAAGCGGGTGAGGTAGGTCTTGTTGCTGGCGGTGTAGACGGTCGCGTCCGTGATTTGCACCTTGTGCTCGTTGAACACGTTGCTCACCACGGGCTGGAGGAAGAACTCCAGGCCGGCCCCGAGCGCCGGGATCATGAACGAGTAGTTGAGCGAGATGTCGGTGGACTTGTAGGTGTCGGTGTGGAACGCGTCGCGGCTTGTGAAGTAGTAGCCCCGGGTCGTCGGAGCCGTGATGTAGCCGGGGTTGGTGACGTAGGCCTTGCCGGTGGAGTCGCTCATTGGGATGGTCCCGGACGCGCCGTACGGGTTGCCGGAGTAGTAGACCTCCATCAGTGACGCCGATAGGCTGTGGTGCTTCGTGCTCAGGGCGTCCCACACCAGCCACATACGCACCTTGTTGCGCTGGTCGGCCATGAGGTCGCCTTTGGGCGCGTACCACGAGAGCTGGCGGTACTCGGGGTACTGGAGGATGGCCGAGGTGGACGGGCCGCCGGTGCCGGTCTCCCCCTCCCAGTTGCCGTATAGCTCAGAGACGGTCCAGTTGCCGCCGATGGTGAGCTTGTTCCACGGACGGAGACTCCACGACGCCTGGAGGGCGTTGTAGCTGCGCTCGAGCAGGTTGCCGTTGGCGCCGGTGCTATTGGTAATCACAGTCCAGTTGTACTTGCCGTTCGGCGTCGTCGTCGTGCCCGTGGTCATGTCGAGCTGCGCGATGTAGAAGTCGGCGGCCTTGCGGTTGACGTAGTCGAGGCGAACCATGCCGGTCGAGCCGAAGCGCTTGATGAGGCCGACGGTGATCTCCTGTGTGTACGGCGAGTCCAGTACGCCGCCGAACTTGATGTTGCCGCCCGGGATGCCGGGCGAGAAGCGGTAGAGCGCCGGGTTGTTCACGGCCGGCGCTTGGTTCGGGGCGGAGAACGGGTCCACGCCGTTGGCCTTGAACCAGGCCCAGAACTGCGCGATCGCGTCGGCCGTGGTGGTGCAGCCGACGCCGGTGGCCGCGACGCAGTTGGCGTTGATCGCCGGGCCGCCGTAGTTGTAGCCAAAGGACGCGGGGTTGCCGGCCGAGGAGGCCGAGTCGCCGACCGTGTTGGCGATCGCCGTCACGTACTTCGCGTAACCGGCGTTGACCGTCAGGTCACCGTCGCCCTTCGGGTCCCACGTGACCGCCAGGCGGGGCGAGAAGGAGGAGTCGCTGGCGACCAGGTTCTTCATGCCGTCCACGCCGTGGTTCTTGTCGTAGCGCACCCCGACGTTGAAGGAGAAGTGGTTGTCCAGCCGCCACTTGTCGTTGATGAACGCCGACTGGGTCTTGTAGTCGTTGCCGGCATTGTTGGTGAGGATGGGCCAGTATGAGAAGTAGGTCGAGGTGCCGGGGTTCATCACCGGGTAGATGACGCCGTTCGGTCCGAGCAGGGCGCTCGTCGTGTAGATGCGGTTGTCGTTGCCCGACTGGTGGTTCATCACCGAACGAATGTCTTCAAAGACGTCAACGCCGCCGACGAGGTCGTGGCTGCCGGCGCTCTTCGTGGACAGGAAGTACGAGGCCTTTACGAGATAGTCGTCGTTGTTGCGCCTCTCGGGCGGGCAGGAGGGGGCGGCGCAGAACGTTGGCGAATTCCAGCGCGCGTTGCCGCGGGAGGTGTCGAGCATGAGCGTGCCTTTGATCGGGTCGGTATAGAGCGAGCCGGAGCCGACGAAGGCGAACAACTTCCTCGAGATCTGCGCCTCGACGAAGAAGTTGTCGCTGATCACGCCGGTGTAGTTGTAGGCGTACAGGGAGGACGGGAGGTCGCGGTTGACGAGCGAGGCCAGGTCCATGACCGTCGAATACCAGTAGTTGTCCTGCAGCGTGTCGAAGTTGAGGTAGTCGGCCACGAAGCGGTGGCTAGGGTTGAGTGAGAACGTCAGCTTGCCCTCGTAGCGCGTGTCCTTGTTGGGGTACGGGTAGGTGATGAGGGTGTAGGTCGTCTGCTGCGTCGTGAGCGTCTTGTAGTAGCGGTAGTCGCCGAAGAACCACAGGTGGTCCTTGAGGATGAACCCGCCCAGGGTGGCCATGTCGGTGTTGTTGACCTTGTCGGTGCGGCTGACGGTGAGCGGCGTCCGCGCCGTCCACTTTTGGTTGTCGAGGCCGAGTCGGAACGAGGCGTGGAAGTCGTTACCGCCCGACTTGGTCAGCATGTTGACGACGCCGCCCGCGAACCGGCCGTACTCGGCCGAGATCGACGCGGTGGACGTCGTGGTCTCCTGCACCGCGTCCTCGGCATAGAAGTTGGTCGGATTGTTGCGGACGTTGTCCATGATCGCCACGCCGTTGACGAGGAAGAGGTTCTCGTAGGTGAGCGCGCCCGAGATCGCGTAGTAACCCGTCACTGGGCTGTAGTTGACGCCAGGAGAGAGGGCGGCGTAGGTGTTGATCCCGGCGGTGAAGACCACCGGCAGCTTGTTGAGGGTTGCCTTGGTCATCGTTGAGGCGACTTGGCTGGTGCCGGAGATCGTCTCGTAGCTCCCGGTGACCGTGACCTCTTCGGCCACCTTGGTCTGCGGCATGGACGCGTCGAGCTCCTGCGTCTGCGCCGCGTTGAGCTTGACCGAGGTTTCCTGGGTCTGGAAGCCCTGGAGCTCGAACTTCACCTTGTACTCGCCTGCCGGCAGGAAGGTGAAGAAGTAGTCGCCGGCGACGCTGGTCACGGCGGTGCGCGTGCCCTGCAGGTTGGGCGAGGTCACCGTGACGCTGACCCCCGGGAGGGCCACCTTGCCATCGGTGACGTGGCCGGTGAGCGTGGCGGTGGGGACCTGAGCCAGCGCCGGCGCCACCAGCATGGCGGCGACGGCGAGGCCGACAAGAAACTTTGCGAACCTCATTGTGTTTCCTCCTTCTTATCCTTGTGGTTGGGGTACATCAAAAGCCGTCTCTCCTCCTGCGCGCCGAGTGCATCAGAGTCGCAACCGCTGCCGATCCTCCTTTCCCGGATGTGTACGTTGCTACTTTAGGTTCAGCTTAAGTACACTTTACCTTTCCTTACTTACTGCAAGGCTACTGCCAGCCTGGTAAGCGCTGCCAAAAGGTCCAACGCTCCGAACCGTCCGGAAAGCCGGATAATCATTCGACCCGATGGATGGTGAACGCGTTTCGCGGTGACGCGCGTCCCCCGCCGAGCGTGAACGTGCGCGCGCCACACCACAGACCTAGAGAAAGGGACTGAATCTCGCCGTGCCCATCACGGCCAGACGTGACGAGGGATTTGTGGCTGGGAGCGACCACGGTTGAGGCAGGTCGCCGGCACGGTCGGGGAGCGGCCGAGGGCGCGCATCCTGTGTGCGGGAAGGCGGGTGCGAGCCCCGCCTGCGCACGCCCGGGAGCGGGGCACGATGGTCCCGCCTGCCGTTTGCACGCGAGTCTGCAAGCGGGCGAGCTGCGTTGAGTGCGCTAGCATGGAGAACGATGCTCACAACGGAGCTCGTGACGTGAGGTTCAAGCGCGCCTTCGGCGTTCTGCTCCACCCCACGTCTTTGCCCGGCGGGTTCGGCATCGGCGACCTGGGTCCCGCCGCGTACCGCTATGTGGACTGGCTCGCGCGCGCGGGCGCAAGCTGGTGGCAGGTGCTGCCGCTCAATCCGCCCGGACCGGGCTGGTCGCCGTACGCTGCCACATCCACGTTTGCCGGCAACTCGCTCCTCGTCAGCCCCGAGCGGCTGCTGCAGGAGGGGCTGCTGCAGGCAAGCGATCTCGCCGATGCGCCGGCGCTCTCGCCCTACACGGTGGAGTACGAGACCGCCGCGCCCTACAAGACCGAGCTGCTGCGGCGCGCTTGGGCGCGCTTCGGCTCGTGTCCCCCGGCGGCGATCGAGCACGCGCTCGGCTGTTTCCAGAGCGAGAACGCGAGCTGGCTGCCGGACGCCGCCCTGTTCGCCGCGCTCGCTCGCGCTCACGGCGGGGCGCCGTGGCACACGTGGAGCGAGGAGCTGGCGTTGCGCGAGCAGGGGGCGCTGGCGCGCTGGCGCAGCCGGCATGAGCACGACGTCCGCTTCGAGGAGTTCTGCCTGTTCCTGTTCGCGCGCCAGTGGCACGAGCTACGGGGTTATGCGCGCGAGCGTGGCGTGCGCATCCTCGGCGACATCCCGATCTGCGTCGCCGACAACAGCGCCGATGTCTGGGCCCACCGCGAGCTCTTTCGGCTCGACCGTGCCGGGCGTGCGACGGCGGTCGCCGGGGTGCCACCGGACTATTTCAGCGCCACCGGGCAGCTCTGGGGCAACCCGCTCTACGACTGGCAGACGCTCGCGGCCTCGGGCTTCGCCTGGTGGATCGCGCGCTTGCGCGCCGCGCTCGCACTCGCCGACGTCGTGCGGCTCGATCACTTCCGCGGCTTCGCGGCGTACTGGGAGGTTCCGGCCGGCGCCAAGGACGCGGTCAAGGGCCGTTGGGTGCCGGGTCCTGGGCGCGCGCTTTTTGACGCCGCCCGCGCTGCGCTCGGCGATCTCCCCTTCGTGGCCGAGGACCTCGGCGTCATCACCGACGACGTCATCGCCCTGCGCGATGGGCTCGAGCTGCCGGGCATGGCGGTGCTGCAGTTCGCCTTCGCGCCCTCACTGCGGAGCGCGTTCCTGCCGCACCGCCACCCGCGGGACCTCGTCGTCTACACCGGCACGCACGACAACAACACGACCGTGGGCTGGTATCTCGCCGAAGCGACCGAGGCCGAGCGCGACTTCTTGCACCGCTACCTCGGTTGCGACGGTAATGAGATCCACTGGGATCTGATCCGGGCGGCGTTCGCCTCGGTGGCGGATCTCGCCGTCGTGCCGCACCAGGACATCGCCGGGCTTGGCAGCGACTGCCGCATGAACACACCCGCGACCGTGGAAGGGAACTGGCGCTTTCGCATCACCGAGTGGATGCTCGGCGATCCGCTTCGGGACCGTCTCGCCGGGCTGGCCTGGCTCTACGGGCGTCGCGCAGGCGTCGAGCATGACGCCGGCGCCGACGGAATCTGATCAGGCTTCGATTCGCAACCCGCGCGCTGACCTGCGCGCTCGGGGCGGACACGCCTCAAGCGTCAAGCTTGCCCCGGTGCGCCGCGGCGGCGCTGACGCCAGACCTCGATCACGCCCGGCATTACCGAGATGATGATGATCGCCAGGATCACGAACGAGAAGTTGCGCTTGATCATCGGGATGTTGCCGAAGAAGTAGCCGGCGAGCACGAGCAGCACCACCCAGCCGACGCCGCCGAAAACGTTGTACGCGATGAAGCGCCAGTAGCTCATGCGCCCAATCCCGGCCACGAACGGCGCGAAGGTTCGGATGATCGGCACGAAACGCGCGATGATGATCGTCTTGCCGCCGTACTTCTCGTAGAACTCGTGCGTGCGGTCGAGGTGCTTCTTGTTGAGGAAGCGCACGTTCTCTTTGTGGAACACCTTCGGCCCGACAAACCAGCCGATCCAGTAGTTGGCCGTGTCGCCGAGCACGGCGGCGGCCGCGAGCACGATCAGGACGACGACGAGGTCGAGCGAGCCGCGCGCGGCAAACGTGCCGACCGCGAACAAGAGCGAGTCGCCGGGAAGAAACGGCGTCACCACGAACCCGGTCTCGCAGAACACGATTCCGAACAGCAGGGCGTGCGTCCACGCGCCGTAGCCCTGGATGAGCTGGTCAAGGTGCGTGTCCAGGTGCACGACGAAGTCAACCACCCACTTCACAAGGTCCATGCGGGCTCCACCGGCATTCGCGCCAGCGCGTGAGAACGCCGGAGCGGCACGGTACGGAGGTCGCCGCGGGAAATCAAGGCGGCGCGCTCACACAATGCCGTGGACAAGCGCCCGCAGCCGGCTCACGATCTCGGCGCGCCCCGCGAGCGATCCGGCCCGGCCCTGGAACACGCGGCCCGCTCCGCCGCCGCGCCCCTGCACGTGCGCGGCAACATCCCGGCCAAGCGCCTGCGCGTCGAGGGTGAGCGCCTCGCCGACCGCGACGACGAAGAAGCTCTGCCCGCCGCGCGTTGCGGTGAGGAGCGCGATCTTGCCCGGCGCGCGCTCGCCGAGACGGTGCGCGACGCGCTGCAGGAAGGCGGCGTCCCGGCCGTCGAGGTGGCGTTCAACGACGGCTTCGTGCTCGGCGGCGAGCAACTCCGCGAGCGCGTCTGCGAGCTCGCCTTCGAGATCGCGCGCCTGCTTCTCGGCGAGGTGGAGCTGGTCCAGCTTCGCCTGCGCGGCCTCGGCGAGCCCGGCGTCAGGCGCGCCCAGAATCGTGCGCAGCGCTGCACAGCGCGCCTCGTGCTCGCCCAGGCGCGCGCGCAGGCGACGGCCAGCGACGAAGAAGAGGCGGGTGCCGCCGCGCATTGGTTCGGTGCCGAGCAGCTTCAAGGCCTCGATCTCGGCGCTGCTGCGCACGTGGGTGCCGCCGCAGGTGTTGAGGTCCACGCCCGCGATCTCGACCAAGCGCACGTCGCCCTCGTGGCCCTCGGGCAGGCCGCGCGTGCGCACCGGCAGCGTGCCCAGGCGCTCGGCGGCGACGTTGCGCGTGGACACGGAGCGCGCGGCGCGGATCTCCGCTGCGACCGCGTCCTCGAGCAGGTCAAGCTCGACCTGCGCGAGGTGTTCGACCGCGAGTTCGATGTCGCACGTCTCCTCGCCGAGGTGAAAGGCGGTTGTCGGCCAGCCGAAGCGATCGTCAGCGATCGCGGTCAGCAAATGCTGCGCGGTGTGGTGCTGCATGTGGTCGAAACGCCGGCGCCAGTCGAGTATGACCGTGACCGGACCGAGCGGGATCGGGCGCTCGAGGTAGTGGCGGACGAGGCCGCCGACGCGCTGCACATCAATCACCGGCGCGTCGCCAAGCGTGCCCCGGTCACCAGGCTGGCCGCCACCCTCGGGGTAGAGAATGGTGTCGGCCAGGATCGCGAACGCGCGCTCGCCGTCACGACCGATCTCGACCACCGAGGTGGCAAGCTCGCGCAGGTAGGGTTCACGCTCGTACGAATACGTCCGGCTCATGCGCCAATGGTACGCGAGAGCTCACCCTTGGCCGCGAGGGCCGTGCCGGCGAGCAGGAGCGCCACGGTGGCGGTCCGGATCGGGGCCGCCTGCGCTACCAGGGCCTGGCGATAGGCGAGCGTGAGCGTGGGGTATGGCGCGAGCACGATTGCGGCCGTCGCAAGCGTCAGCGCTGTATTCGCGCGCACGTTCGGGCCCGGCTGCGCCTTGACCGTGACCGTCTACATCTCGGCCGGAACCGGAATGCCGAGCAGCTCTTCCAGGATCGTGGTGATCGTCGCCGCGAAGAGGCGGAAGACGCCGCGCCGGAGCGCGCGCGCGGCGTCATCCTCGGCGTGCAACACCGGGTGCTCGTGGTAGAGCTTGTGGAAGAGCTGGGCGAGCTCGCGCGCATGGCCGGCGAGGAGTGAGAACTCGAGCGCCGAAACGCTCTTCTCGACCATTTCGGGCGTGCGCGCGCAGGCAAGCACAAGCTGCCAGAGGTCGTCGGGAACGCTCGTCGCGGCGGCGGCCTCGGCGTCGCCGCCGGGTGAGCCGGCGAGGCCCTGTTGGGCGAGCTTGTCGAAGATCTTGTTGGCGCGCACGGCCGAGTACTGCAGGTACGGTCCGGTGTCGCCCTCAAACGCGAGCGCCTCGTCGAAATCGAAGGCAAGCACGCGGTTGCGGCTTTGGCGCGCCATCTGGTAGCGGAGCGCGCCGACCGCGATCGCGCGCGCGCGCACGTCGAGCGCTTCGTCGCCGCGGCTCCCCTCACTCTGGCGCATGGCGATCGCTTTTTTCGCTTCGCGAACAAGCGTTGTGAGCAGGCTGTCGGCCTTCACCCCGATCCCGCGCCGTCCCGACATCTCGATGAACGGCTTCGCCATGTCCTCGTCGCTGAGGCCGAAGGCGAAGCCCTCGGCCTGCTCGAGGCGGCGCACGGCGGCGGGCGTGAGCGCCACCATCTCGTAGGCGAAGTGCATCGAGTTCTCCGCCGCGCGCGCGTGGCCGAGCACGCGAATCGCTTCCTTGACCACTTTCTGCGGGTACGACTGCCGCACGTCGATGACGTTGTAGACGCGCGTGCCGGTGCCGAACGACGCGCCTTGTGGCCGCTCGCCGGGGTCGGAAGCTGTGCGGTAGAGCGCGCGGTCTCCGCTGCCGTAGCGAACAGGCGCCGCGCAGCCGCCCTGCTCGAAGCGCGAAAAAAGGCGGTAACCGAAATCATGGAGGGCGCCATCGTCATCGCGCAGCAGGCCGAGCTTCCACAGTTGGTACGCGATGTCCTTGCCGGTGTACGTGACGGTGCCGGTGGAGCGCACGAGGATCTTGTCCGCGTCGGCCATGCCGGCAAACTCAGGCGAGTCGGCGAGCGACATGACCCAGCAGCCGGCGTTCTTGCCCTCGCTTTCGAGCCGGATCGCGCCCGCCCGTTCGAGCAGTTCGCGCGCGCGCCCCCAGAAGCCGCGGTGCAGGATGTCGGATTCGTGCGGCAGCACGTCATAGGCGATCGCGAGCCGCGCCATCGTCACGAGGTGGCAGCGCAGATTCGCCTCCGCGACCGCGGCGGCGAAACGAGCGCTGGCGGTCGGGTCGGGGGTTGCAGCGCCGGGGTCGGACGCGGCGAGCCGGGCGACCGCGTCCGCCAAGCTCAGGGTGGCCGGGAAGCCGCCCTCGATGGCGTGCAGGGTCTCGGCGCGGCGTTGTGCAAACTCGGCCTCCTCCTCGTAGCGGCGGGTGACGCGTGGGTACAGCTCCCAGCACAGGTCGTCAAAGTCGTTCTCACCCAGAACCTGGCTCACGAGCGCGCCGGCGGCGTGGCGCTGCGCGAAGGTCTTGAGCACGTCGGCGCGGGCGGTCCCCCCGCGCAGTTCCGGCCACGCCCGGGCGGCCGCGGCGGCAAGCTGCTCCTCGGGCAGGAACAGGAAACCGACCACGACGTCGGCGACCTGCACGCCGGTGTCGTCGATGTAATCCTGCACCTCGACGGCGTTCCCCAGGAAACGCAAACAGCGCACGAGCGTGTCGCCGAGCACCGCGTTGCGCAGGTGGCCGATGTGGGCGGCCTTGTTGGGGTTGATATTCGTATGTTCGACGATGATCTTGGGCCGGCCTTGCGCCTCGCCATCACCGTCCCCGCGCGCGGCTCCCTCTGTCCCCGTCGCGGGCACAGGGAGTTTATGCGGGCCGGCGTCCCCGCAGAGCAGGTGAGCGAGGGCTGGCCCGCGCCGGAGCGAGAAGTTGAGGAAGCCGGGCCCTTCGACGCGCGCTGTGGGTTCGAGGCTGGCCAGGACGCTGTCCGGTGTGGCGGCCGTCACCGCTGCGGTGACCCGTACCGCGATCTCCTCGGCGATCGCGCGCGGCGGCTGGCGCAGCGTCTTGGCGAGCGGCAGCGCCCCCGCCCAGGTCAGGTCACCCAGCTCGCGCCGCGGTGGCACCTCGAGCGCAACGGCCGCGGCCGACACGCCGCCGGCTGCAAGCGCGTCCGCGATCGCACGGGCAAGCTCGGTCCTGACGGCTTCCAGCATCGGGAGCGGATTGTACTCGTTCGGCCGCCGCGCCGCGCCGGGCCCGCCGCGCTACAGTCGCAGCAGGTGCGGCGACCGTGCGGCGGCCGCGAGCCGGTGCGCGGCGAGCAACAGCCCGATGATGCTCTTGGAGTCGCGGATCGTGCCGCGTTGCACCAGGTCGAGCGCCCCGGCGAGCGGCAGCGTGACGACCTCGATGGCTTCGTCGTCCTCCGGCTGCGGCGCACGCGTGCGCCGCACGTCCGCGGCGAGGTAGCAATGCAGCACTTCGTCGCAAAACCCGGGGGCAGAGAAGAAACGCGCGAGACGCTGCCAGCGCCGCGCCACATGGCCCGTCTCCTCGGCGAGCTCACGCCGCGCGCACGCGAGCGGCCGCTCGCCGGGCGCGAGCGTGCCGGCGGGAAGCTCGAGCAGCGTCGCGCCGACCGCGTAGCGGAACTGCCGCACCAGGACGACGTCGCCCTCGTTGGTGATCGGCACGACGGCGACTGCGCCGGGATGGCGCACGACCTCTCGTGTTGCCTCTTGCCCTTGCGCAAGGCGCACACGATCAACGTGGAGATCGAGCACGCGGCCGTGGAACAACCTTTGTCCCCGGATGCGTTGTTCTGCGGCGATCCTCGTCATGGCTCACCTCCCGGACGCAACGGCCCCGAGTGCGGGCAGCGCACGGTCAGGGTACGCGACTTTGCGCCCGGCGGTCGGCGCTACGGCCCACGTTGGCAACTTACAGAGGCATGCTCGGGTCCGCCGCGGCGCGCTCGAGGTCTTGGTGCATGCGCAGGTTCACGCTAGACTTTCACAAGAGAAGTCGTACCTGCGAGGTGCGACCATGGCGCGGTCGACGTTGAAGCGCTAGTGAGCGGGTGCAGATGAGGTGTGAGTTCGATCCGGACACTCTGACGCACAGGGTGGACCTCACCATGCCGGGCGAGGTCACGGCCGTGCCGCCGACCGTGGCGCGGCTCATGGAGGCCGTGGGCGAGATGCCCTGCGCCAAGGGCAAAGAGTTCGAGATCGAGCTCGCCCTCACCGAGGCGCTCGCAAACGCCGTTGAGCACGGCTGCAAGCGTGATTCCGGCAAAAGCGTGCGCGTGACCGCCGAGTGCGACCCGGCGCGCGGCATGCTCATCGTCGTCCGCGACCCCGGCGAGGGCTTCGATCCGGCCACGGTCCCGAGTCCCATCGTCGGTGAGCGTGTGTTCAGCGAGGGCGGTCGTGGCATCTTCCTCATCAACCAACTCATGGACGAGATTCGCTTCGAACGCGGCGGCACCGAGATCTGGATGGTGAAGCGGTAGCTGGCCGCTCCCGAACGGCGCGCTGCTCCGGCGCCGGTCTGAAGGCTACTGCCTTGTGCTGACGTTGTTACGGCCTTGCGGAGCGCGGTGGCCGACGACGGCGTTCTTTGTCCCTCGGTGGGTTGCTTCCGGATGGCGCGTCGAGATCGCCGCGACCGCTTCAGAACTCCGCAAGGCGCGTTCGGTTGCACGTAGAGGCTGCGCGGCTCGACGGCTGAGGCGGAGACTGCTCCAGCCTGGACTATTCATGAGGGTTCTGCTGCGAACGCGGATCTAGCCGGCCTGGCGGGCGTACTCGGGGTTCGGAGCCTGCGACGTATCGCAGAGGATACGACTCGGCTCCTCACCCCTACGTGCGCCCACCATGCCA
>Ga0209048_10000157_pt1 | contig 71271 bp, 52 predicted proteins | sample FrelakmetCRP12CR_FD_187146 | JGI IMG/M metagenome (GOLD analysis project Ga0209048, IMG submission 187146) | Freshwater lake sediment microbial communities from the University of Notre Dame, USA, for methane emissions studies - CRP12 CR (SPAdes)... | ecosystem: Environmental > Aquatic >...
GGCGCCCGCGCCACAAGGCCCTCCTCGCCGCCATCGCGTGCTACGGGATTGCGTCGCTTCGCTCGCAATGACAGGGATTCCGTCGCGCCAGAGCAAGGCCGAGTCTTGTGGGGCGGCTGCCCTCAGCCGCCCTGATGCGTGAAGTCCACGGGGGGATTGGTGCAGAGGAACGCGGGCGAAAGCGCCCGCGCCACATACAACGCCACGCGCCCCAAGGAAACCCGCACCGCGCTCGCCCACAACGGGATTGCTTTGCTCCGCTCGCAAGGACAGAGGTAAGTAGGGTCATTGCGAGGAGCATGGCGAAGTGGCATCGCTAGGACCGTTCACCGATCGGCTCGATGCTCAGCAGGCGAACAGCGCCCACCCAGTCAAGGCGCCGGCGGCGCCCGCTGCCCAAGCTCCACTCCCTCCGAGCCAGGCGAAGCCTTTGCCCGGCTCATCCTGCCGGGCAAGGCTCCATCTCTCGCTCCCATGGGCTGACCCCGGTTCGACGTCATCCTTCCACCGACCGGCCCCTGAAAGTGCCATGTTGCGACGTTGACACCACTCTGAGCAGCCCTATACTCGAGCTCGATAAAAAGGATCTCCTATCCTTAACCGATGGCGCCATCTCTCGTAGCCAAGCAAACGCGTCGTGGGAAGAAATCCCAGGCTGTTCCACGGTCGGTTGCATCCGGATTCAGCAAAACCTGGGTCCGCGTTTTCGCCGTCCTTGTTGCGTCAACCGCGGTCTATTTGCTCTTAGCAGTGCTGTGCAACAACCTCAAGAAACACGAGACTGTCTACTTTGACTACCTTGCGGATGCCTTCCTCCACGGTCGTCTCTACCTCAGCAACCCTCCTGCCCTCTACGACCTGACCTTCTATCGTGGACAGTGGTATGTACCCTTCCTGCCGCTACCTGCCGTCTTGATGCTGCCTCTCGTCGCGCTCGCCGGACCGAACAATGGCCTGGAAGTGCCATTCTCCACGCTCTTGGGTGGGATCAATGTGGCGCTCGTCTACCTTCTGCTCGAATCAATGCGCCAGCGGCGTTGGAATCAGCTCGGGAGCGGTTCGAACGTGTGGGTCGCCGCGCTTTTCGGCTTCGGCACCGCTCACTGGTACATCGCCCTCAACGGGGACGTGTGGAGTCTCTCGCAGATCGTTAGCGTAACGTTTCTCTCGCTTACCCTGCTGCTCGCTGTACGACGCGCGCAACCACTCTGGATCGGAGCGTCTCTTGGATTGACGCTGTGGACACGTCCAAACCTAGTTCTGGTTCTGCCGTTTCTGATCGCGGAACTGATCTCGCGTGAGGCGGTGCCCGCCCGCACGAGGATAAGGCAGTTGCTTGCATTGCTCGCACCACTTACGTTGTCTGCAGCGGGAATTCTCTGCTACAACTGGGCGCGTTTCGAGGATCCTCGCGACTTCGGCTATCTCAGGGAGAACGTTGCACGCAAGCTCGCAGCTGACCTGCACACCTACGGTCAGTTCAACCTGAAGTTTCTTCCTCGCAATGTCGAAGTCGCATTCGGACGCCTGCCTCAGTTTCACGCCAAATTCCCTTTCTTCACCCCGGACGCGAAGGGTGAAGGAATCAGTCTCTTGTTCGTTACCCCCGCGCTCTTCTACCTCTTTCGGCGCGTGCCGCGACGCCTGTGGATGCGGGGCGCATGGGCGGCGATCATCCTGCTGAACATCCCACTGTTGCTCTATTACAACACCGGCTGGCATCAGTTCGGCTACCGCTTTAGTCTCGACTATGTCGTGGTGATGCTGTGTCTTATCGCCGCTAATGCGGGAAAAAAGGTTTCAATTCCCCTCGCCCTACTCATAGCGCTATCCGTCCTCGTCAACGCGCGCGGCGTGTGGTGGTGGTTCTATGGCCAGCACGTTTACTAGTCGCTGCGGCGCCAGGCTGGAACCGGTCGTCGCGGCCCTTGGTCTGAGCGGGCGTCGCCCGACCAATGTCCGTGGAAACCCTCTTGGCGCAGGCACGAATCGGATTCTGACATCAGTGGAGGGCATGCGCTTCACGGCCGTCGAATCCCCCCGCGCTAAAGGCGAGGGCCAGATGAGAACCCAGGCGCGCTTGCAGGGGCTGAGACACACTCGAAGAGGCCTTGCACGACGTCCTCGTGACACCATGTTGCAGAAAGAGGAGCACATCGCCCCCAGTCAAAGCAGGTGAGGCACAGCAAAGAAAACGGGCGGGGATCGCTCCCCGCCCTTTTCATTTCAAACCCTGTTACCAACGCTCGAACGCGACGGGATCCTTCGGTCCTGCGGGCCTCAGGATGACCCGATCGCGCCAGCGCGATCAGATCAGTACATGTCTCCCATGCCGCCGCCGCCGCCAGGCATCGCCGGACCCTTCTTCTCATCCTCCGGGATCTCGCACACGAGCGCCTCGGTCGTGATCATGAGGCCGGCGATCGACGCCGCGTTCTGGAGCGCGTTCTTGGTCACCTTCGCCGGATCAATGACGCCGGCCGCGACCAAATCCTCAACCTTGAGCGTCTGGGCGTTGTAACCGATGTTGCCGCCCTTCTGCCGGATCTCGCGCACGATAACCGCCGCCTCGTCAACGCCGGCGTTGTGGATGATCTGGCGCGTGGGCTCTTCGAGCGCGCGCAGCACGATCTGGATTCCGGTCTTGACGTCGAGCTGATTCTCCTTCAACAGCTTCTCGACGTCGTCCATCGCACGCAACAGCGCGACGCCGCCGCCGGGCACAATGCCCTCCTCGACGGCCGCCTTGGTGGCGTGCAGCGCATCCTCGACGCGCGCCTTCTTCTCCTTCATCTCGGTCTCGGTGGCGGCGCCGATCTTGATCTGCGCCACACCGCCGACGAGCTTGGCCAGGCGCTCCTGCAGCTTCTCGCGGTCGTAGTCGGAGGTGGTGTCCTCTACCTGCTTGCGAATCTGCTTGACACGCCCCGAGATCGCTTCCTTCTTCTTGCTGTCGGAGTCGTCCACCACGATGGTGGTGTTGTCCTTGTCAACCGTGACCTTCTTGGCGGTACCGAGGTCTTCCCACTTGATGTTCTCCAGCTTGATGCCGAGGTCCTCGGAGATGAGCTTGCCGCCGGTGAGGATCCCGATGTCCTCGAGCATCGCCTTGCGGCGGTCGCCGAAGCCGGGCGCCTTCACCGCCACGACCTGGAGCGTACCGCGCAGCTTGTTGACCACGAGCGTCGCGAGCGCCTCGCCCTCGACGTCCTCGGCCACGATCAGGAACGGCTTGCCCTGCTTCGCCACCTGCTCCAGGATCGGCAGCAGGTCCTTCATCGAGGAGATCTTCTTCTCGAACAGCAGCACCTTGGCGTTCTCGTATACCGTCTCCATGCGCTCGGCGTCGGTGACGAAGTACGGCGACAGGTAACCGCGGTCGAACTGCATGCCCTCGACGATTTCGAGCGTCGTGTCGAGGGTCTTGGCCTCTTCGACCGTGATCACGCCGTCCTTGCCGACCTTGTCCATCGCCTCGGCGATGATGCGGCCGATCTCTTCGTCCGCGTTGGCCGAGATCGTGCCGACGTGGGCGATTGCCTTGCCCTCGACCGGCTTGGCCAGCTTGGTGATCGCGTCCACGGCCTTCTTGACCGCGAGGTCAATGCCGCGCTTGAGGTCCATCGGGTTGGCGCCCGCGGTGACGTTCTTGACGCCCCCGCGGTAGATTGCCTGCGCCAGCACGGTCGCGGTGGTGGTGCCGTCACCTGCCACATCGGAGGTCTTCGAGGCAACCTCGCGCACCATCTGCGCACCCAGGTTCTCGAGCCTGTCCTTGAGGTCGATTTCTTTCGCCACCGTGACGCCGTCCTTGGTGATCAGCGGCGATCCGAACTTCTTCTCCAGTACGACGTTGCGGCCCTTGGGGCCGAGCGTCACCTTGACCGCGTCGGCGAGCTTGTTAACGCCGCGCAAAACGGCCTGTCGCGCTTCCTCAGAGTAAACAATCTGTTTCGCCATGTCCGCCTCCCCTACTTCTTCTTCTCGATCACGCCGAAGATCTCTTCCTCGCGCACGATCGTGTACTCGACGTCGCCGATCTTGAGTTCCTGGCCCGTGTACTTGCCAATCAGGACATGGTCGCCCTTCTTGACCTCCATCGGGACGCGCTTGCCGTTGTCGTCGAGCTTGCCGGGGCCAACAGCGGCGACCACGGCTTCCTGCGGCTTCTCCTTGGCCGTGTCGGGAATGATGATCCCACCCTTGATGACCTCCGCCTGTTCGAGGCGTCGGAGGAGAACTCGGTCGTTTAGTGGTCTTACGTTCATACCGTAAACTCCTTTCTTTCCTTTCGTTTAGTCGTCCCGCTTAAGACCGGGTTAGCACTCCGGCAACGAGACTGCTAGAAGTTTAGGGCGTCTCGCCCAACCTGTCAAGACCTGAGGATTACCGCATCTAAGTCGCGGACTGTGAACCCTGCCGAGGCCCGCGTGCAGGCTCGCGGCGGATCGTCGCGAGCGCCTGGCGCTGGCCGCGACCGAGCGCCTGGGCGGCCGTGCGTCCGCTCTCTCCCCCGACCACGGCCCGGTACCAGAGCTCGCGCAGCATGTTGTACGCCGAGTGCAGCAGCGCGAGATAGAGCCGGTACGCGAGCGGGCGGAACGCCCACAGCCGCGTCGCCGCCATGCGCTCGAGGTAGAAGGGCGAGCGCTCGGCCGATCCGGTCGCAGCGCCGAGGCGATGTACGGCCGCCATGGCGGGGATGAACCGCAGCACCAAGCCGAGGCGGCGCAGGCGCAGGCAAAAGTCCACGTCCTCGTTGTAGAGAAAGAACTCCGGGTCGAAGCCGCCTACCGCCCGCCACGCACGCGCACTCACCGCGAACGCGGCTCCGGGCAGGAAGCCCACCGCCCGTTCGCGCTGTGCCCGCCGCCGCGAGGTGCTCTGCCGCACGGTGCCGGTCACCCAATTGATCCCGCCGCCTGCAAACCAGAGCCTGCCGCCCGGTTGGTCGAGGTAGAGCGGGCCGGCGGCGGCGCCTGCGTCTGGCGCCTGCAGGGCTGTCACGGCCGCGGCCAAGTAGCCGTCGGCGACCTCGACGTCGTTGTTGAGGATCACAAGCGCTGCCCACGGACCGGAGCCGAGCACGTCCGCGCCCAGGTTGGCGCCGGCGCCGAAGCCGAGGTTGCCACCGCTCTCGACGAGGGCCACCTCGCCGCGCTGCTCGGGTGGGAAGTCACCTGAGTTGTCCACGACCACGACGCGGCGCTCGCATGGCGAGCCGTCGCGCGCCAGCGCGTGCAGGCACGCGAGCGTCGGCGCCGGGTCGCCGTAGTGCACGACGACCACGCCCACGCGAGGCGCAGCCGTGGCGCTCGTGCTCACTCCCATTCCGACCCCGGCAGCACGGCCACGGGCAGGGATGGACGCAACGCTGCCAGCGCCGCGATCGTCACCATCGCGACCAGGTTCACGCACTGCACGCCGACCGCGACCGCGACCACGCCCGCCGTGCCGTGGCGCGGAATCAGCAGCGCGTTGGCGGCCACCGCGAGCACGACGAGCACCGAATGGAACGCGAGCGCCCAGCTCTGGCGGCCGCAGGCGGCAACCGCAACCCCCAGAACCATCGCCGCGCACGCCCCCGGCAGCGCCCATACCAGCACCGCGAGTAGCCGCGTCGTGCCCAGGTACTGCGGCCCAAACACGAGACCGATGAGCGGCGCCCGAATCAGGTACAGGCCCAGACCGAGCACCGCGCCAAGCGCCGCGCCCGTTGCGCCGATCGCAAGCACGCGCCGGGCGCTGAGCACGCCTTGGGCGGCCTGCTTGGTGAGCGTCGGGTACGCGGCCACCGCGAGCAGTTGCGCCGCCGCCAGCAGACCCCACACCGGCGCGGCTGCCACACCGTACCCACCGATCTCCTCGGCGGCGACGCCGAAAAACGCGAGCAGAAACGTGCCTACCCGCATGAGAAGCTGGCCACTCAGGCTCAAGCCCAGGAACCACGCCCCTTCACGCGCCAGGAACGTGCGCGTCACGGCGCCCGCGTCGCCGGCGGCAAGCGCACGCAGCCGGGCTCGCACGAACGCGAGGCCGGCCGCGGCGCCCGCGGCGAAGATGAGCCCGGCGACCCAGACCGGTCCCTTGAGCGCGGCGAGCGGTGCGAGCATCACGAGCACAAGCGCAAGCTCCAGACCGCGCGCGGTCACCTCCACGTCCATACGATCGAGCCCCTTGAAGATCGCGCCCGCTGTGATCAGCCGGCTGCGCAGCGCGGCGTACGGGATGAAGGCGAGCAGCGTCCAGCGCAGCAGCGGCCGGGACACCAGCAGGCTGCCCGCCGCTGTGAGCGGAAGCACGACGAGCGCGACGCGGAGCTGCCACTCGTTCGACAGCCGGCGCAGCGCGCGACCCGCGTCAGGGCGGCGCGCCGTCTCGCGGATGAGCACCTCTGCTTGGCCGGCGGCAAGCACGAGCAAGAGCACCAGCGCCGCGTCGTATCCGACCGTGAAGGTGCCCATGGCGGCCTTGCCCAGGCCACGCGCCACCAGCACGCCGGCGGCGAACAAGGCGCCCTTGAGCACGATCTCGCCGCCCGCGAGCCACGCCGCGTTGCGCGCGATGCGCACCGCGACGCGCATCAGCGCCGCACCCCGACGAGCGCGGCGCTCGCGGTGCGAAGCAAGGTCAGCAGGTAGATGCCAAGTGAGCGCTCGCGGATGAAGTAAAGGTCGTACTCGAGCTTTCGACGGTGATCCGCGGTCGTGCGCGCGTACGGCATGTTCACCTGCGCCCAGCCCGTAAGGCCGGGCGGCACGGCGAGCCGGAAGGTGTAGTACGGGATCTCGCGCGCGAGGCCGGCGACGAACTCGGGCCGCTCCGGCCGCGGGCCGACGAGCGACATGTCGCCTTTGAGCACATTGATGAGCTGCGGCAATTCATCAAGTCGCAGTCGGCGCAGAGCCCTCCCCACACGCGTTACGCGCGGATCGGCGTCCGCCTCGAACGCCGGTCCATCCACCTCGGCGTCCGTGCGCATGGTGCGGAGCTTGATGACGCGGAAGTGGCGACCGAACAGACCCACGCGCGTCTGCAGGTAGAGCACCGGCATGCCGGAGAAAAGCGCCACCGCAAGCGCAGAGAGAACGAGCAGCGGCGAAGTGAGCACGAGCATCAGCGCGCTCAACGCGATGTCGAGCACGCGCGTGACGCGGTTGAACAGCTCCCAGTGGATCGCGCTGAACGCCGACTGGTGCAGGAACCACGCCGGCGAGATGTCGGCGACCGGCAGCCGGCCATCGAGGAACGCCCACACCTCCGAGGCGACGACGATCGGCACGCCGGAGAACAGCAACGGCGCCAGCTCGGACGCCTGCTCCCCCAGGCTGGTCTCGGGCCCGGTGAGCACGACCAGCTCGACGCCTTGCCTGCTCACCTCCTGGGCCACCTGTGCCGCCGCGAGGCCGGCGCCGCTCACCGGCTGCCAGGGCGCAAACGGGTGTCCCGCGAGGCGCGCGCATGCGGCCGCGACCGCTTCAGGCGTTCCGAGCACGAGCGCTTGTGGCCTCGGGCGGCGGCGCAGCCACTGCCCGGCGAGCGCGCGCATCACGAGCGCGAGCGCCGCCCAGATCACGGTCGTCAACAGCAGCAGGCCGCGGCCGAAGCGCCAGCCCGCGACGAGGTAGGTCGCAACCGCGAGCGCGGCGCCCCATGCGCCCGCCGTGAAGAGCACGCGGCCTGCCATCTCCCGTCCCCGCCGCAACACGATCGGCTCGTAGAGCTCCGCGGCCGTGGCGAGCGCCCACAGGCTCGCCAGCGCCACCGCGAGCAGGACCGGGTGCGCGAGCAACTGCGCCCAGTTCGCGCCGCGGTCGTAGGGCGCGAAGCGCACGAGATGCGCCAGCCAGAAAGCCAGCGCCACGGCGCCAGCGTCGAAGAGCGTGAGCGCCGGCCGTACGCGCGAGGTGCGGGGGAGGAAGCCAGCCATGACCGATCAGCCTGGATGGTGCGCACCTTCCGGGCCGCTGTCAACCGTCGGTCAATTCGGAGTCGCGTCGCTGGTGTCATCGCGAGGTCCCGAGCATTGCGAGGGGCCGTGGCGATCTCGTCGCGGACGAGGGCGGCGCGGATGGTCTTGTGGCGGGGGCGCCCTCGCCCGCGTTCCTCTTCATTAGGTCGGCAAGCCCCTGAATGCGCGCCGGGATTGCGTCGTCGCTTTGCTCCTCGCAATGACAGGGCTACCCTGTGTCCGTGTTTTCCTGGGCAGAGCAGGAGTCGCCCACTTGGTGTCATCGCGAGGTCCCGAGCATTGCGAGGGGCCGTGGCGATCTCGTCGCGGACGAGGGCGGCGCGGATGGTCTTGTGGCGCGGGCGCCCTCGCCCGCGTCCCTCGGCACTAATCCGCCCGTGGACTTCACCGCATCAGGGCGGCCGAGGGCAGCCGCCCCACAAGAAAATTGGTCTCAGCGCTTGAAGAAGCTCGCGATCCCCGCCACCACGCGCTCGCGCTCGTCCGCGCGCAGCTCGGGGAAGATCGGCAGCGCGAGCACCTCGGCCGCGGCTTTCTCCGACTCGGGGAAGTCGCCCGCCTTGTAGCCGATGTCGGCGAAGCAGCACTGGGCGTGAAGCGGGATCGGGTAGTAGACCTCGGAGCCGACGCCGACCTTCGCAAGATGCTCGCGCACGCGGTCGCGTTCCGGCACCCGCACCACGAACTGGTGGTAGGTGTGCCCGCGTCCAGGCAGTTCCTGCGGCAGCGCGATCAGGCCATCGAGACGCGCCGCGGCGAAGAGCTGGCGGTAGTGCGCCGCGCCGGCCCTCCGCTTGGCGAGCCATTCCGGCAGACGTGGCAGCTTCACCCGCAAGATCGCGGCCTGCATCGCGTCGAGGCGGAAGTTGCCGCCGACGAAGTTGTGCACGTACTTCGGCCGCATGCCGTGCAACCGCATGTCCACTAGGTGCTCGCCGAGCGTCTCGTCGTTCGTCGTGATCAGGCCGCCGTCGCCGAACGCGCCCAGGTTCTTGGTCGGGAAGAACGAGAAACAGCCCATCAGGCCGATGCCGCCGACCGGTACGCCGTTGTACTCGGTGCCGATCGCCTGGCAGCAGTCCTCGACGAGCGGGATGGCGTCGGCCACGCGCTTGATGGCATCCATGTCCGCCGCCTGCCCGTACAGATGAACGGGGATGATCGCCTTGGTGCGCGGCGTGGTCGCGGCTTTGAGCCGTGCGGGATCGAGGTTGAAGTCACGCGAGTCAATGTCCACGAACACGGGCTTGGCGCCCAGGCGCGCGATAACGCCCGCGGTCGCGAAGAACGTGAACGGTGTCGTGATGACCTCATCGCCCGGCCCGACGTTCAACGCCATCAGCGCGGCGAGCAGGGCATCCGTCCCCGACGTCACGCCGACGGCGCGCTTCACCTTCAGGTACGCCTCGCACTCCTGTTCAAGTGCGGCGACTTCAGGGCCAAGGATGAACTGCTGCGTCGCCAGCACCTTACCCAGCGCGGCGTTGACGTCGTCGCGGACCTCGTGCCACTGCCGCGTGAGGTCGAACAGCGGGACCGGAGGTTTTTTGTCTGTCATGAGTGGCTCCCTAGAAAAGCCGTTGCCGCGATCTGGCCGCGATGAGGCCGGAACGGCGCAGTACGAATGCGATGGCGGCGCCCGCGACGAAGCCGCCGATGTGGGCGAAGAACGCCACCCCGCCAGCGCCGTGGCCCGCAGCGGCGAGCGACAGCGTTCCCGAGAAGAACTGGATCGCGAACCAGTACAGCAGGTAGAACGGCGCCGGAATGTCCGCGAAGGTGAAGAAGAAGCCAAGGAAGATCGCGGTGCGCACACGCGCCCACGGGAACCACACCAGGTATGCGCCGAGCACGCCCGCAATCGCGCCCGAGGCGCCGATCATCGGCACGCTCGAGGCAGGGTCGGCGAACGCCTGCGTGAGCGCCGCCGCCACGCCGCACAGCAGATAGAAAACGCCGTACCAGACGTGGCCGAGCGCGTCCTCGACGTTGTCGCCGAAGATCCAGAGGAACCACATGTTGCCGATCAGGTGCATCCAGCCACCGTGGAGGAACATGGAGCGCACCATGCTCGTGAGGCTCAAGGCAACACCACCCCCGAGCGCGCCGGGATGGAAGAGCCTCTCGGGCACAAATGCCGCCGCGCGCAGGTAGCGCTCGAGGTACGGGCCGAGCGAAAGCTCGTGTACGAACGCGATGGCGCACGCCAGGATGATCAACACGTTGATGATCGGGCGGCGCTCAGACGGGATCGAATCCCGCAGCGGAAACATGGCGCGTCATTGTATCCCGCCACATCGGCCGCGCCACCGAACCGACGCTCGCTTCCGCCTCAAGCACGGGCGCTACCGATGCTCACCTCGGCAACTGGCTCATCGGTCTTTGCGTCGCGGCCATCGCGTGCGTCACGACAACGAGGAGCCTCGGCTTGTGCGCGTGCGACGGCAGAACTTCAGGCAAGCCAGCGCTCCCGCCATGCTTGCAGCATCAACACGGGCCAGAGCCGATACTGCTCGTTGCGCGCGCCGTTGAGATGCGCGGTCCATGCCGCGCGAATCGGCGCCGGATCAAGGAGTCCCTCCTGGCGCAAGCGATGTTCGCCAAGCAGTGCTTCCGCCCACTCCCGCAATGGCCCGCGCATCCAGTCGTCGATCGGCACGCCGAAACCCATCTTGGGGCGCTCGACCAGGTGAGCGGGCACGTACCTGTCCAGGACCTTGCGCAGCAGCCACTTGCTGCGCGCGCCCCGAAGCCGCAACGCCAGTGGGAGACGCCACACCCATTCGACCACGCGATGATCGAGCAGTGGGCACCTCGCCTCGAGGCTGACGCCCATGCTCGCCCGGTCAACCTTGACCAGGATGTCATCGGGCAGGTAGGTGACAAGGTCGAGGAACATCATCCGCTCGCTGAAGTCGTGCACGTCGCGGCGGATCGCCGGGTCGCTCAGAACCGTCGCCGGCTCAGCGCCGCCGATCACCAGTTGACCGGGCCCCCGCCACTGCGAGACGAGATCAAGATAGAGGCCGTCGGCGCTGCCGGCCCTGAGGATCTCAGCCAGCTTGTGTGCCTTGTCGCCGGCATTGCGCACGCGCAGCTTGCGTGGGATCAGGCCTTCGAGGCGCCCGTAGATTGTGTCCCAAGCTGGTGGGGACACCGCCTTGATCGCTCCCGCAACCACGCCCCTGATTGGCCGGAGGTAACGCAGCCGCTTCCAGATCGAGCGCGCCCAGATGTAGCGGTTGTAGCCGCCAAAGAGCTCGTCGCCGCCATCGCCCGAGAGCGCCACGGTAACGTGCCGCCGCGCCAGCTCGCTCACCAGGAAAGTGGGGATCTGCGACGGATCCGCAAACGGCTCGTCGTAGAGCTCCGGCAGCTTGGGGATGACGGCCCGGGCTTCGGCCGGCGTGACGTAGAGTTCGGTGTGATCCGTCCCCAGGTGGCGGGCGACCTGCTTGGCTGATTCCGCCTCGTTGTAGGCGTCCTCGTGGAAGCCGATGCTGAAGGTCCGCGCCGGCCGCGCGCTCTGCGCCTGCATCAACGCGACGACAGTTGACGAGTCAATGCCGCCGGAGAGAAACGCTCCGAGCGGGACGTCGGCGATCATCCGCCGCGCGACGGCGTCGCGCAGCAGCGCATCGAGTTCCTCCACCGCCTCCTCGTCACACAGACGGGCGCGGTTTCCGAGGCCGGCCTGAACGACCTGCAGAGCATCCCAGTACGGGCGCTCCTCAAAGGTACCGTCCTCGCGCACGACGGCGAGGCAGCCCTGGCGTAGCTTGCGCACGCCGCGATAGATGGACCACGGCGTCGGCACGTAGCCAAACCGCACGTAGAGGGCAAGCGCGTCCCGGTCCAGCTCGGGCACGAACGCGGGATGGACCCGCAGTGCCTTGAGCTCCGAGCCGAAAAGAAAGCGGTTGCCGATGCGCGCGTAGTAGAGCGGTTTCTTGCCGAGCCGGTCCCGCGCCAGCGTCAGGGTTCGCTCCCGCCGGTCCCAGATCACGACCGCGAACATGCCCCACAGGCGCGGCACGGTCGCTTGCGCGCCCCACTCCGAACAGCCCGCGAGGATCACCTCGGTGTCCGAGCTGCCGCGGAATTGGTGGCCGCGTGCCACGAGCTCGGCGCGGAGCTCCCGGAAGTTATAGATCTCGCCGTTGAAGATGATGACGAAGCGGCCATCGGCCGAGTGCATGGGCTGGTGGCCCGTGGGCGACACGTCAATGATCGCGAGACGGGTAAAGCCGAGTGCGATGCCCGCGGCGGCATCAACCCAGGCGCCGTTGTCGTCCGGACCCCGGTGCGTGACGGTGGCGGCCATGCGCGCCACGTCGGCGCGTAACTCGTGCTCATGACCACCGCCCCAGACCCAGGACCCTGCTAACCCGCACACGTCATACCCCCACCTGATCGCTGATGCCCGTGGACCACTGTCGCACAGAAGTCGCGACTCGCATCGTGGCAGTGATTATCGCGCGTCTCACCCTCGCCACGCAGCCCGAGCTCACACAACGAAGTCCAGCCGCGTGACGATGATGCCATTGACGCGTTGCGGATCACTGCGACGGCGCGGCCGACACCTCACCGGAATCCGGCGGCGACACTGCCAGCGCCGGCGCCCCCGGCACGCTGATCGTTAATCGGTCGGCTCATTGCGTCACCTCGATCGCGCGCTCCCTCACGGCGAGCCCGGCTTTCATGCCGTAGTGCGCACGGATCGGCCGGCCTCCCGCACCAGCGCCGTCACGATTCCCAGGAAGCCGCCGATCATCACCGCAAAGAGAGTCTTGGTGATGCGGCCGCGAGGTTGCGCAGATTGCGGCGGCACCGCCGGGGCGCCAATGCGAACGTCCTCGACGTCCTGCTGCCCCTTGGCGAGGAGCGCCTGGTTGTAGTTCTTGGCGAGACTTGAGAACAGATCGCGCTGCTGGCCGAGGTCGCGGTCGAGCTGGCCGAGGCGCGTGTCCATCTCCCGCTTGAGGGCGTCGAGTTCCTCCTGCCGCACACGCTGAACGTCGGTGAGCTTGGCCGTACGCGTTTCCTGCAACTGCGCGAGGCCGGCCTCGCGCTCGCGCTGGAGTTTCTCCAGCGTCGCGTCGTCGGCGCGGATCTTCGCTTCGAGGTTTTTCATCTCGGTATTCAGCCGCTCAAGGTCCGCCGTCAAACTCGCTGCGCGTGGCGTGAGACCTTGCACCTCGATTTCGGTGGTCGTGACTTTCAGATTGAGGTCCGTGTGGACCGGGTTGACCTCCTGCGTGTTCAGACTTTGCTTCTGCAGCGCCTTCCAGTCAGGCTTTCCATCCTTGCTCGACCCGCTTGACTGCAGGATCGCCTCGCCTGCGGGGGCTTTCTGCAGAGTCAGCACAGGAGGGGTGTCGGCGAGCTGCTTGCGCGCCGATTCGAGCTGGAGCGTCTTGAGCTGCAGCAGGCTGCCGACCCGGGCTTGTTCCCCCTGGAGGTCGGCGTAGGCTTTGCGCAGCGCCTCGAGCTGCGCGCGCCGGCTGTCCTGGTTGTGTTGACTGGAGAATTCCTCGACCAGACGTCGCGTCTCGGCCTGGTACGTGGCGACCAGCGCAATGGTCTCGTTCTTGAAGGTGGAGACTTTGCCGTCCCAAGAGGAAGCCGCTCTGTCGTAGCGGAGCTGGAGGTCGTTCACCAGCCCGACGCGCGTGTCCTCGAGCTTGTTTAAGCTCTCGCGCACCTGTGGGTATTGCTGATCAATGAACTGCACCGAGCTCGACGTCGAACCCGCGATGAGCTCGCGCGTGCGCGCGAGGAACACGTCGGCCCAGGTGTTGGCAATTGCCGCCGCCTGTTCAGCCGTCTCGCCACGAGCGACCGTTTGCAGCATCGGTGCGAGCGAGACTTCCTCGGCGCGCCGGGAGACGAAGATGCGCGTCTCGATGTTCTGGCCGATTCGGAGAGTTCTCCTTGCCTCCAGAACGCCGCGCTCCACGAGCTGCTTCTTGGTCTCTCCCAGCACCGCGTCCGATTCCAGGATCTTCTGGTAGCTCTGCACGTTGAGCGTGGTCGGCTTGAGCTCGGAAGCAAACTTCGGCGGGACGATCACGAGCGTCGCTGTGGCTTCATACTTCGGCCGCCACAGGGAGAGCGCGATTGCCGCAACCACGCCGAGGAGCAGCGCCGTCCCAACAATGAGGAGCCAGTTGCGACGGCAGAACTGGACGATGTCCGCAAGGCTGATCTGAACGGACGGCTCAGGGACAGAGCTGTGAGGCGGCGACGATTCAGAGACGTTGACCACGGGTTGCCTCCATCTGAGCTGCAAAGACGTACGTCACGGTGGTTATTCTGACAGAAGCAGGAGGCACCTGCCTGGGGTTCCCCCGGGTGACAGGCTGAACGGCGAAGTCCATCGAGGAAATGCCGGCTACTATGGGCCGGCGGAAACCCAGGAGGCACCCACATGCGCCGGCTGCGCCGCGTCCTTCTCACCCTGCTGATCGTGCTGCTGTCGATCTTCCTCGGCGGATGGCTGCTGCTAAACGGCAGTCGTGCGTGCCTGGATGGGACGCTGACCCAGACCGGCCTTTCGGCGCCGGTGGAGATCAGCCGCGATCACCTCGGGATCGCCGTGATCGAGGCCAGAAACCGGCGCGATCTCGCCTACGCGACTGGCTTCGTGCACGCGCAGGAGGTCTTCTTCCAGATGGACATCTTCCGCCGCATCGCCGCGGGCGAACTCGCGGAGCTGGTCGGCCCGACGGCGGTGAACTTGGATCTTAACCACCGCCACCACCGCTTCCGTGCGCGTGCACAGGCGGTGGTCGCAGCGGCGCCAGCGGATGACCGCCAACTGCTGATTGCGTATCGTGACGGCGTCAACGCCGGTTTGGCAGCGCTCAAGGTCCGTCCATGGGAATACCTCCTGCTACGTGCGTCGCCGGCGCCGTGGCGCGACGAGGATTGCTTGCTGACCGCCGATGCCATGTTTCTGGACCTCAACGAGGGCGGCACCAATGAGCGCGAGATGAGATTCGCGCAGATGCGTGCGGCGCTGCCCACGGCGGTGGCCGATTTCCTGTTGGCGGGCGATGGGGCATGGGAAGCGCCGCTGCAGGGCGATGTCACGCCGCCACCGGCCATCCCCGGGCCCGGCGTTTTGGACCTGCGCGCGCGTCCGGCCACGGAGCCGGGGGTCGCGCCGCCCGACGGCGGTCGCCCCGGCAGCAACAATTTCGCCATCGGGGGAGCGCTGACCGGCGGGGGTGCCATCGTCGCAAACGACATGCATCTGGGCCTGCACGTGCCGAACATCTGGTTCCGCGCACGGCTGCGCTATCCGGACGATCAGGCGCCGGGTCGGACGATCGATCTCAACGGACTCACCCTTCCTGGCCTCCCGCAACTGGTGGCCGGGTCAAACGGCCACGTCGCTTGGGGCTTTACCAACAGCTATGGTGATTGGCTGGACTGGGTGCGCATCGTGCGCGACCCTCACGATGCATCGCGCTACCGCGTTCCCGAGGGTTGGGCGAAGATCGAGACACATCTCGAAACGGTCCACGTGAAGGGCGGCACGCCGCGCACGGTCAACGTCGAGGAGACGATCTGGGGACCGATCATGGGCAAAGATGTCGACGGTGTCCCGTTGGCGCTGGCCTGGATTGCCCATCTGCCTCGCACCCACAACTTCAACCTGTTGAAGCTCGAGCGCGTGCACAGCGTGCACGAGGCACTGGCCATCGCCCCGACCATCGGCATGCCGCCGCAAAACTTCGTCGTCGGCGACGCTGAGGGCAACATCGGCTGGACGTTGACCGGCAATGCGATGCCGCTGCGCGTCGGCTTCGACCCCACATTTCCTGCCGACTGGTCGCGGCCGGGCACCGGCTGGACAGGGTTCGCCGCGCCGGAACAGTTTCCACGTATCGAGAACCCGGCAAGTGGCCGCTTGTGGACCGCCAACAACCGGACCACGTCGGACGCCTGGCTGGCACTGGTGGGTAATGGCGGTTACGACAACGGCGCACGCGCAAAACAGATCCGCGACGACCTGCTTGCACGCGATCACTTTGCTCCAGCGGACGCTCTCGCCGTGCAGTTGGACGACCGGGCACTATTCCTAACCCGCTGGCAAAAGCTCCTGCAGGACACGTTGGCACACGCCAACGATCCCAGACTTTCGGAGCTCAAGCGTTTGACTGGATCTTGGACCGGCCGCGCGAGCACCCAGAGCGTGGACTATCGTCTGGTGCGGACGTTTCGCCTCTATGTGCATGAGGCGGCGCTGGCGCCGTTCGTAGCGCGGGTCAAGGCGCGCTTCGGCGACTTTTCGCTTCCGCCGACGTTCGACGGCGAGGCCCCGGTTTGGTCGCTGCTTGAGGCCCGCCCGATGCACCTGCTCGATCCCAAGTTCTCGGACTGGGATGCTCTGCTCCGGGCCGCCGCTCAGCGCGTTGTCGACACACTCGGCAGCCGACCCGGCGGTCTCGCTGCAAGGACCTGGGGCGAACGCAACACCGCTGGGATCCGGCACCTGCTCTCCTCGTCGCTGCCGGGCATCCTCAGGAGCGCTCTCGACATGCCGGCCGAACAGCTCCCCGGAGACAGCAAGATGCCGCGTGTGCAAGGTCCGGCCTTTGGTGCCTCCGAGCGCTTCGAAATCGTTCCGGGTCACGAAGAGCGCAGCTACCTGCACATGCCCGGCGGCCAGAGCGATCATCCACTCTCGCCCTACCACGGCGCCGGCCACGAGGACTGGGCCCGCGGTCGCCAGGCGCCACTCCTCCCCGGACCGGCGGAGCATCGCCTGAGGCTGACACCGCCCTGAAGTGTGCCGTTGTCATTGCGAGGGTCCCGAGCCGGGCGAGGGAACCGTGGCAATCCCGCCGACGTCGGCGAGATCGCCACGTCGCCGCTGCGCGGCTCCTCGCGATGACACCGGTTCCCCGCGCTCCCTGAAGCACCACGCCCCTGCCGGGGGCACGGCAATGCCATGGAGGGCGGCTGCCCTCAGCCGCCCTGATGTGGTGAAGTCCACGGGCGGAATGGTGCAGAGGAACGCGGGCGAGGGCGCCCGCGCTCCATACGGCACAACGTGTCATTGCGAGGAGCGCAGCGACAAAGCAATCCCGTCGACGTCGGCGAGATCGCCACGTCGCCGCTGCGCGGCTCCTCGCGATGACAGGGGTTCCCGATGACCCATCGGGTCTGGGTATGGCAGCGAGTTGGAGAGGCAACAAAGAAATGGGAGGGGACTCGCCCCTCCCGTCCTTCGTGAGATTCAGCCAAGCGTGTTGACTACGGCTGCTGCTGGCCAGGTAGCTTGGCGGGCGGCAGCAGGCCGGCGAGTCGGAACGCCGGGAACAGCGGCGCCACCGTGTCGGCCAGGCGCACAACAGCGAGCTTCTTCTGCTGATCCACGCCCAACATCTGCTCAAAGCCCTTAACGTAGCTCTGGTCCGCCGCCTCGATCTGTGCGCGCAGCCCGGCGGCCTGAATGGTCAGGGCGCCGACCGCGTGCGGGTCAGGGTTCGACCCATCGAGCAGGCCTTTGATCTGATCCGCCACCGTCTTGAGCTGGTCGCGCAGCGGCGGTACCGCCTGCTGGTGCGTGGCGATGAGGCCCTCCCACGTTGTCACCTGGTCCGGCGTCAGCGCCAGGAACTTGGCGATCTCCGCCTTGGCCCGGGCCACGAACGGCGGCTCGTCAGCGGCCAGTACGGGCAGCGCAAGCGCCAACACCACCATTGCAATCAAAGCTCGCCTCATGTCCCCTCCTCCCTTCCAATTCTCTCGTTGCAAGCCCGTCTGGGCGCTCGTGACGCCCTCGCGACGCGCCTACTGTTGCCACCGTCTCGGTCCGGCCTGGCCGCCCTGTCCTTGGGGCGACGCGCCTCTGCCGCCGGGTCGCGCAGCGCGCACGTTCCGGAGAATGTCGCGCAGCTTGTGCCACTGGTCGAGCGAGAGCACCTCGCGCACCTTGAGCAGGGTTTCGAAGCGCTGCGCGTCGAGCTTGACGCGCGCCTGCTGGAACGCGGTGAAGCTTGCCCGCACCTTGACGGCGTCGAACGGTTCCACGTCGGCCACCGCGCGCAGGTCAAGGCCGGCCTTTTCCACCGTCGCCTTGAGGTCCACCATCGCCCGCGCCTGCATGAGATAGATGTCCTCGAGTTTCTTGGTTTGGTCGGGCGAGAGCCCGAGTTGCTGTACGACCGCCGGACGCTCCCACCAGCGGTCGGCGGGCACGCCGAGCGGCTGGGCAAACGCTGCGCCCGCGACGAGCAACAGACCCAGCACCGCCGCAAATCCAACAAGTTGTCTCCTCATGATTCGCTCCCTTCCTCACTCGCTCCGTTGCTCGGAACAAGAGTGTCAACGATTTCCTGCGACGCGACCGCCGCAAGCGGGTCGCGATCCAGGACCTTCTCAACGCCCGCCATCACCGCATCCGCGTCCACTGCCCGGGCGTTGGGTGCGTATGTCCGCACGATCGGCACGAGGACAAGGATGGCCACTACTGCGGCCACAGCCAGCCACGACCGCCAGTGCCGGCGCTGCACCCCGCTCCATGTCGTCAGCGCCCCTTCGCGCGCCCGCTCACGCATCGCCTTGTCGGGGTCGGCTGCGCGGGCGTGCTCGACGAGCGCAAGAAAGCCGTCCCGCTGCCGCCGGCACACCAGGCACATGCCCAGGTGCGCACTCGCTTCCGGCGCCAACGCCTCCCCGAGCACCGCCCGGTTCAGCTCGTCATCGCTGAGGTGCTTTGCGTTCATGGCCGTGCCTCCTCAACTGCTGCGCGCACACGCTGGAGCGCGCGGTGGAGATGGGTCTTCACCGTGCCCACGTCCACGGCGAGCGCCTCCGCGATGCGCTCGAGCTCCAGGCCGACGAAGAAGCGCAGCGCAAAGACCTCGCGCTGCCTCGCCGACAGGCGATGAAGCTCGCGCCGGAGCCGCCGCACCGCCTCGCGCGCCATGGCGACCCGCTCTGGGTCCGGCTCCGGCGACGGCAGCACCGCGAGCGGGCTGACCGCGTCCTCGTCCTCGACCTCGAGCGGCAGGAACGGGATCAGTCGGCGGCGCCGCAATCGGTCGCGACACAGGTTGATCGCGATCGAGGCGAGCCAGCCGCCGAAGCTGCATTCACCGGCGAAGCGGCCGAGCGCGCGCAGCGCCCGCAGAAACACCTCCTGCACCGCAGCCTCGACATCCTCCCCCGCCGGGAGCAGGTGCCTGCAGGTGCGGAAGATCGCCAGCTCGTGCTGCTGCAGCAAACATGCCGCCGCCTCGCGGTCGCCGCGGCGCGCCTGTTCGAGCAGTTGACGCTCGTCTTCTTGCTCCACTCCCGTCCCCGGACGCGCTGCCGCCGCCATGCCCATGAAGACGTACGGCGCCCGCGCCGGTTGACATTAGCGCAAAGCGAACGACACTGTGCAAGCGATGCGTACCCTGCGGCTTGCAACCTCGTGGGGGGAGCTGCGGCTCGCCGGCGGCTCACGCGCTGGGGAGGCTTCGATCCTGCTGCTGCCGCAGCTCCGCCTCGCCCTTGACGCCGGTCGGCCGGCGCGCGCCCTGGTGCCGATGCAGCACGTGGTTGTGTCGCACGGGCACATGGACCACGTCCTCGGCCTGCCCGCATGGGCGAGCCAACGCCAGCTTCAGGGCATGCCGGGCGGAACGGTGTTCGTGCCGCCAAGCCTGGCCGCGCCGCTTGCCGAACTGCTCGCCGTGTGCGCGCGGCTGGAGGGCGGCGCGCCGTACGACGTGGAGCTCAAGACTGTCGCTCCCGGAAACGCGGTGATGGTGCGACCGGGATTCGAGCTGCGCTTCTTTGCGACCTCGCACTGGGTCGAGACGCTCGGCTGCGCCGTGGTTTGGCAGCGCCAGCGCCTGCTCCCCGCGTTTTTTGGCCTGCCTCCCGACGAGTTGCGCCGCCGGCGCGAGGCGGGCGAGGCGCTCACCGAAACGGTGGAGACGATCCTGCTCGCCTATCTCGCCGACACCGGCCCCGAGGTCTTCGAGCAGGAGCCGTGGCTCGTAGACGCCGAGGCGCTTGTGCTGGAGTGCACGTTCCTCAGGCCTTCCGACCGCGCGCGGGCACAGCGCTTCGGCCACATGCACATCGCCGACGTTGCCGCGCTCGCGCCCACCCTGCGCAACCGACATCTCGTGCTGACCCACCTCTCGCGCCGCCATCGCGTTGCGCCCGCTGCGCGCGCGATCCGCAAGCAGCTCGGGGCCGAGTTCCAGCCCGCGCTGCACTTCCTCAACCTGGAATGGGATTGAAGACGCGGTTCATTACGTGGCCCAAACCGGACGCGGTTCGGGGCAGCGGATAGGGGCGGCGTGTTCGCAGGTGTCCGCGCGCGTGGGAGTGCGGATGCCTGGTGGTCGCCTTGACCGTGGCCGTCGCGCTCGCGCAGACTTGCCCCGTGGAGCAGGTCGCTTGACCCCGGGCCGCTTCGAGCTGACGCGCACGTTCTTCCGCATCGGCGCAACCTCGTACGGCGGGCCGGCGATCGTGGCGCAGATCCGCAAGGTTACGGTGCTGCAGAAGCGATGGCTCACCGAGGACGAGTTCCGCGAGTCGCTCGCGTTCGCCCAGATGCTCCCCGGCCCGATCGCCACGCAGACCGCCGCCCACATTGGCTGGCGGCTCCACCGGGGCATCGGAGTGCTGCTCGCCATGCTGGCGTACAACTCGCCGGCGTACCTGCTCATGCTCGGCCTCTCGGCCGCTTACTTCCACTTCGAGCGGCTCCCCCTCGTCCATTCGGCGTTCCGAGGGCTCGAGGCCGCGGTGGTGGGGATCGTCGTCCAGTCCATCCTCTCGATGGCGCAGCCGGCACTGCGGAACTGGCGAGGCCTCGTCATCGGGGGGCTCGCGGCGTGGGGGTTCTTTGCCCGCGCCAACACCCTGCTCGTCCTGCTCGGCGCTGCCGCGTGCGGAGTGGTTGCGGGTGTCGTGTGGCCGGACACGCCCGAGGCCGGCGGAAACGACAGCGACGTGCCGCGCGGCGCGCCGCCCGCCGGGAGCCACCGCCGGACCGGCCTCGCGGTCTGTGCGGTGGCGCTCGTGTACGCGGCGGCCATTGTCGCCTCGCGCGCCGTCTCACCCGTGTTGCCCACGCTCGGCCTCTCGATGACAAAGATCAACCTGGTGGCGTTCGGCGGCGGCTACACGGCGGTTGCGTTCATGTTCCAGGAGGCCGTCCACAACGCCTCCCACGCGTGGCTCACTCCCAAGGAGTTCATTGACGGGCTCGCACTTGGGCAGATCACGCCCGGGCCTGTGATCATCACCGCGACCTTTATCGGCTACAAGGTCGGCGGCGTTCTCGGCTCGATCTTCGCCACCGTCTGCATCTTCCTGCCCTCGTCCCTCCTCCTCACCCTGATTGCGCCGCACTTCGCGCGCCTCCGGCACCTCCGGGTCGTGCAGAGCGCAGTGGGCGGGCTGCTGGCGGCGTTCATCGCGATGCTTCTCCACGTCCTCGCCCAGGTGGCGAAGAGCGCGTTCATTGGGCCGCGGGACATTGCCCTGTCGGTCGCCGCGGTCGTCGCGCTCCGCCTTCGGGTCGACGTCGTGTGGGTCGTGGTTGGGGCAGTTGTCCTGTCGCTGCTGTTGCTCCGCTAGCACAGCTCCGCCCCGGAGCACACGCCACGGACCATGCGGCTTCGGGTACCGGCGCTCTCAGTACTCTTCGAGGTACTGCTCGCGCTCCCAGGGGTGCACGACCGAGATGTAGCGGTGCCACTCCTCACGCTTGTTGCGCAGGAAGTTGGAGAAGATATGCTCGCCCAGCGTCGCGCGCAGCAACTTGTCACGCTCGAAGTTGTCGAGCGCCTCGGCGAGGTTGGCTGGGAGCTGCTTGATGCGCAGGCGCCGGATCTCGCGGTCCGACATCTCGAACACGTTGCGGTTGACCGGTTCGCCGCATTCGAGCTTGCGTTCGATGCCGTCGAGACCGGAGGCGAGCATGACCGCCATCGCGAGGTACGGGTTGCACGCCGGATCCGGAACGCGGACTTCGCAGCGCGTGCCGACGCCGCGGCGCGCAGGCACGCGCACGAGCGGCGAGCGGTTCTTCTCCGACCACGCGACGTTGACCGGCGCCTCGTGCCCAGGCACGAGCCGCTTGTAGGAGTTCACCAGCGGATTGGTGACCGCGACGAAGGCGCGCGCATGGTCGAGGATGCCCGCGATGTAGGCGCGTGCGATGGCCGAGAGCTCGTAGGGCCCCTTGGCATCGTAGAACACGTTCCTGCCCCTGGCGTCGAACAGGCTCTGGTGGGTGTGCATGCCGGAGCCGTTGACGCCGTAGAGTGGCTTGGGCATGAACGTCGCGTGCAGGCCGTGGTCCGTCGCCACCTTCTTAACCACGAACCGGAACGTGACGATGTTATCGGCGGTCGTGAGCGCGTCGGCGTACTTGAAGTCGATCTCGTGCTGCCCCGGCGCGACCTCGTGGTGCGCTGCCTCGACCTCGAAGCCCAGCGCCTCGAGCACGTTGACAATATCGCGGCGAGCTTCCTCGCCCAAGTCAACCGGCGTGAGATCGAAGTAGCCGCCGACGTCGTGAACCTCGTGGTTGGGCCGGCCGTCGCTCCCGCGCCGGAACAGGAAAAACTCCGCCTCCGGCCCGGCCATCATCGTCCAGCCCTTCTTCTTCGCCTTCTCCACCACCCGCTTCAGCGCCAGGCGCGGGCAGCCCGCAAACGGCGTCTCGTCGGGGTTGTAGATGTCGCAGGTCAGGCGCGCGACCTTGCCGTAGGGCGTCGTCCACGGGTAGATGCAGAAGGTGCCGAGGTCAGGCTTCAGGAGCATGTCCGACTCCTCGATGCGCGTGAAGCCCTCGATTGAGGAGCCGTCGAACATGATCTCGCCATCGAGCGCCTTGCCGAACTGCGAGGCGGGCACCTCGACGTTCTTGATGATGCCGTCAATGTCGGTGAACGTGAGCCGCAGGAAGCGTACGTTCTCTTCCTTGCACTGCGCCAGCACCGTCCTTTTGTCCACGAGAAAGCCTCCTTGAAACGAGTTGTCCGATTGTTTGCCACCCCAAGTGAGCTGTCAAGGCACGCGGGCGTGCAGCTCTCTGCCGTGTGCCGAATCGCACCGACCGTCGCGTGCCATGGCGCACGAGCGTCGAGCACGCGCCCTCCCCAACACCAGCAGGACGTGGCCGTGTCGCTGACGCGGGAGCGCCCAGCATCTGCACCGCAACGTGTGACTTCGGAGCGGTCATCCTGCATCTTATTAACACGAATCTGGCAGAAGTCAAGGTCCATTCATGCAAACTGAAACCAAAAGGCGTGGCAGTTTGTAAAAAATCGTCCGGCACCCCAATGCCGCGCCCTTCCCGGTCCCGCGCCGCCGCTGCACCGCACAGCGCGCCACTCGCCCCCCAACGAGGCTGCGTCAGGCCGCGCGCGTAATCAATGCGCGCAGCACGCCGCCGGCTACAATGACCGCCCCGCGGCAGGGCCGGGTTCCGCCCTGCCCCGGGCGGCGCACTGGAGCAGCGGCAAGGAGGGTGGGATGTGCGGCATTTTCGGCATTGTGTTCGCGTCGGAGCGGCCGTTGGGAGAGGTCCTGACCGGCGCGGCCCGGCGCCTCTCCTACCGCGGTTACGATTCCGTCGGCGCGGCTGCGGTGGCCGGGAGCGGCGCGATTGATCTGCGCAAAGACGTCGGCAGGGTGGCCGAGGTCGCCCAGCGGATGCAGTTCGACGAGCTCTTCGGCCTGCGCGGCATCACGCAACTGCGCTGGGCGACGTTCGGCGCGCCCTCGATCGCGAACGCCCAGCCCCACCTCGACTCCGACGGGCGCCTCGTCGGCGCCCACAACGGCAACGTCGTCAACAACGCGGAGCTGCGGCGGCAGTTCATCGCCGAGGGTATGACCGTGCGCGGCACCAACGACGGCGAGTCGTGCGTGCACGCGGTCGAGCGCTACGTCAAGCGCGGGATGGACCTGCCGCAGGCAGTGCGCGCCGCCTACAAGGACCTCGCCGGGGACTTTGCGTTTGTCGTCACGGACCGCGACCACAACCGTCTTGTCGCGGTCAAGAAGGGCTCCGGCCTGGTGGTCGGCATTGGGCGCGAATTCACCTGCTGCTCCTCCGACCTGCCCTCGATTCTGCCGCTCACGCGCAAGGTGATCCCGGTCGAGGACGGCGAGATGGTCGTGCTCGAGCCCGGTCGGGTGCGCCTCTTCCATGTCGCCGATGGCAGCAAAGTGATCCGCCCGGCCAAGGAGGTCAGCGACACCATGGGCGCGCCCGAGAAGGGCGGCTACGACCACTTCATGCTCAAGGAGATTCACGAGCAGCCTGCCACGGCGCGCGAGCTCCTGCACCTGTTCGAGGCCTCCGAGCACCTGCCCCGCATGGTCGAGAAGTTGAAGGCCGCCGACCGCTTGTTTCTGGTCGGCTCGGGCTCGTCCTTCCACGCCTGCCTGATCGGCTCCACGTTTTGGGCTCGTCTCGCAGGCAAGCTTGCCGTGCCAGTCCTGCCGCACCAGTTCATCGAGCAGTACGGGGCGTCACTGCGCGCCGGCGACGTGGCGCTCTACGTCTCGCAGAGCGGGGAGACCAAGGACGTGCTCAACGCCATCGCCTTCGCCGGCCCGAAGGGCGTGGCGCCTGTCGGCCTCGTCAACGTGCTCGGCTCGACGCTGACGCGCAAGGTCCAGGTCTACCTTCCGCTCGCGTGCGGCTGGGAGATCTCGGTGCCCGCCACCAAGACCTATACCAACCAGGTGATCGCGCTGATTGCGCTCGCTGCGGCCGTCGGCGGCCAGCCCGTGGAGGAGCTTGACGCCGCACCCGCCTGGATCGAACGCGCGATCTCCGGCACCGACGTTCCGATGGCGAAGCTCGCGCAGCAGTTCGTCGGCTGCGACCGGCTCTTCATCCTTGGCTACGGGCTCGGCCACGGCATCGCGCTCGAGGGCGCGCTCAAGTGCAAGGAGGTCACCGGGCTGCCGTGCGAGGGCATGTTCTCGTCCGAGTTCAAGCACGGCCCGCTCGCGATGGTCGAGGAGGACACGCCGGTGTTCTTCACCGCCCCGCCCTCCGGCGCGGAAATGCTCACCAACCACGTCACCGAGGTAACGTGCCGCGCCGGGCACGCCACCGTGCTCGCGGCCGAGAACAAGGCGTTGCACGCGGAGGCGTCGCAGTTCATCCCGCTCCCGGTCGGCAGCGACCTCGAGTACGCCATCGTCGGCGCGGTGCCCTTCCAGCTCCTCGCCTACCACCTAGCCGTTGCCAAGGGGATGAACCCCGATTACCCGCGCAACCTCTCCAAGACGCTCACGGTGGATTGAGAAGGCAGGGGCCAGCGCGCATAGAGGCAAACCGAAGGGAGTCCCCGTGGAGAATCAGTACTTCGGGGACATCAACGACTACCAGAAGTTCGGCGTCCTGCGCGCTGTAACCGACGCTGGCCGCACGCCGGTCTACCGACGCCGCAGCCGCCGCAGAACCTGACCCCCACCCGCCGCTGCGAGGCGAACGCCGTGCTCCGGGATCGACGCGTCGCAGGCGCCGGCCGTCGCGAGCATCACGCTGACCAGAGCACGAGCCGCGCCGACATGACGTCGGCAAGCGGGGCCGTGAGTGCGACCAGCTCGGCCTTGGGCAGCGGCGGCAGGTGCGCGAGCACGAGCCAGGCGCAGCGCAGCGTTGGCGCCAGCTCGACCCAGTCGAGCACGTGGGCATGCCTGGCGAGGCGTGCCGCGATGCGGCGGTTCCTCTCGACGAAGGTGCACTCGACGATCGCGACCTCGGCGTCGAGCAGTGCGGGCGAGATCTGAAAAGGCTCGGTGCTGCCGTCCGCCGCATACACGAGCGCGGGGCGGCTGCCGCCCGGGCGCCGCAGCGACCAGCCCAGCGCCGGGACACCGTGGTCGAGGGCGAAGGCGGCCGCTTCGCCGCCGGGGACCGCTACGACATCCCCGGCTGCGACCGGCACGACCACCTGGTTGAGCTTCAGTCGCTTGCGCACCGACTCCATGCCCGGCATCACCGCCAAGGCCTGTTGCAGCGGCTCGGCCACCGCGCGCGGCACGAAAAGCGCCGGCGCCGGCTCGGGATAAAAGCGGGCACGCACGTTCAGGTAGGCGAGCACGCCGGCGAGGTGATCGAGGTGGCCGTGCGAGAGCAGCACCACTGGCTGAGCAGCGATCGTGGGCGAGAGCCGCCCGAGATCGAGCGTCACACCGAGCTCCGGCGCCGCGAACGCGGTCGCGCGCGCGGCCACTGACGTGCCGCGCAGCGTCAGGCCCGCGAGACCCAGTTCGAGCTCAGGCAGCGTGCCTTCCGCGATGATGTGCGGGAAGAGAACCTCCGACATGGTGCGTCCGATTCTACGCGGGGGACCGCCGCGGCCCCATGGCCTAGCTTGACACCGGGGCTGAGGCCCCCGAAGCTTGCGGCGTGAAGTCGCCCAGGGACGAGCACTCGACCACGCCCTCGCTCGCCGAGGTCCACGGCACCGTCGCCGTGCCGAAGCAGGTCAGTTTCTGGCGACGCCTGTTCGCCTTCTCCGGGCCCGCGTACCTGGTCAGTGTCGGCTACATGGACCCAGGCAACTGGGCCACCGACATCGCTGCCGGGTCCAAGTTGGGGTACGCGCTGATCTGGGTGCTGGTGATGTCCAACCTGATGGCGATCCTGCTGCAGAGCCTGTCGGCGCGGCTTGGCATCGTCACCGGCATGGACCTCGCGCAGGCAAGCCGGAGGATGTTCGGTCGCCGCATCGGCCTCGCGCTCTGGCTGCTGGCCGAGGTCGCGATCGGCGCTTGCGACCTCGCCGAGGTGCTGGGGTCGGCGATCGGCCTGCAGCTCCTTTTCCACATCCCGCTTGTCGCCGGCGTGCTCATCACCGCCTTCGACACGCTCCTGCTGCTCGTGCTGCACGGGCGCGGCGTCCGCATGATGGAGGCGTTCATCATCGCCGTGATCGCGACGATCGGCATCTGCCTGGCGGTCGAGATCGTGCTCTCGCACCCACACGTCGGCGAGATGGTCGCCGGTCTCAAGCCTGCGCTGCCTGGACCGGGCGCGCTCTACCTCGCGATCGGCATCTTGGGCGCAACCGTGATGCCGCACAATCTCTACCTGCACTCGGCGCTGGTGCAGTCACGACGGGTCACGCAGACCCCGGCGGGCATCCGCTCCGGGATCCGTTTCAACACGATTGACTCGTTCGTGGCGCTCAACGGCGCCTTCTTCGCCAACGCGGCGCTGCTCGTGGTGGCTGCGGCGACGTTCTTCCGCGCCGGCTACCACGACGTGGTCGAGATTCAGGACGCGCACCGGCTGCTCGCACCGATCCTCGGCGTCACGATCGCGCCGATCGCATTCGCGGTGGCATTGATCGCCTCCGGCCAGTCTTCCACCATCACCGGCACGCTCGCCGGCCAAATCGTGATGGAGGGCTTCGTCCGGCTGCGGTTACGCCCAGTCCTGCGCCGCCTGATCACGCGCGGCTTCGCCATCGCGCCGGCGCTCATCGTCATTTTTGTCTATGGCGAGCGCGCGACGGGAGACCTGCTTGTACTGTCGCAAGTCGTCCTCTCGCTTCAGCTCTCGTTCGCGGTGATCCCGCTCATCCACCTCGTGTCGGACCGGCGCTGGATGGGCCAGTACGCGATCAAGACACCGCTCCAGATCACCGCCTGGGTCGTCGCCGGCGTGATCATGGTGCTCAACCTCAAGCTCGCCGGCGGCGAGATCGCAGGCTGGATGCGCGGCGGCGGCGCCATTGCCTGGCTCGTCGGGACGACCGTGGTGCCGCTCGCGCTTGCGCTCGGTGGCCTGCTGCTCTACGTCACCGTCCAGCCACTCGCCGCCCGCCTGCGTGGCGCCCCTCCGCCCAGCCTCGAGAGCCTGCACGGCCCGACGGCGATGCCCGAGGTGCGGCCACCGCACACGCCGCGCCGGATCGCCGCTGCCCTCGACTTCTCCGGCGCCGACACCGCTGTGCTCTCGCAGGCCGTCACGCTCGCGCGCGCTGCCGGGCGTGGCGCCACGGTGATGCTGCTCCACGTGGTCGAGTCCGGTGGCGCACGGGTCATGGGTGGCGAGCTACAAGACAGCGAGGCGCGCGCTGATCACGACCGCCTCGAGCTCTACCGAAACGAGCTTGCCGAGCTTGGCGTCGAGGCAAACTTTGACCTCGGCTTCGGCAACCCGGCCGAGGAACTCATTGAGCTCGTGCGCCGCCACAAGCCGGATCTCGTCGTGCTCGGGGCCCACGGCCACCGCATCGTGGGCGACCTCGTGCACGGCACCACGGTGGAGCGGCTGCGCCACCGCATCGCGGTGCCGGTGCTCGTGGTGCCGAGCGGTGCTCCGGCGTGAGGGCGGCAAGGCGCCCCGGTCGATACCGCGTACGGCTAACGCGGGGCTGACGACGAGGTGGGCTGGCTCCAGTTGATCTGCGAGCCCCACACGCTATGCGGAATCGCGAACACGGCCATCGTGACCACGGCGGCGGCGAGGACCATGCCGCGCGCCACACGGCCGCCGCGCACGCACGAGACCACCACGACCCATGCAAGCACGGCGAGCAAGGTCTTGTTGTCGGTGAGGTCCCACCCGAACGGGACGCCCGTCCACCACGAATCAAAGGCGTACTTTTGCACGGCCGGGCCCAGTAGAAACCCGCCGACGAAGAGCAGGCCGAGTGTGCTCCAGGCCAGGCGGGAGAGATCGGTGCGTCCGTACAAAGCATCGATCCCGGCCTTGGTCGCGAACAACATGCCGAGGAACATCAGCAGGATGTGCGGTGCGAGGACGAACTCAGGCACATCGCCCTTGAAGCGCGTGATCGCAGGGCGGCCCGGAAACGTGACCTGCTCCGGGCCCCGGAGCAGGCGGACCTGGTACGCGAGCTGCCCGGCCATCGGCTGGCGCGGCAATGAGGCCTTGAGCACGTCTTGATCGCGCCAGAGCAGCGTCACGTGCCAGTTCTCCTTGGACGGGAAACGGCGCCACGCTACCTCGCCGGTGACGGCGCGGTCGGGCACCACGAGCCGCAGCTCCTGATTCGAGCTCACGCTGTGGGAGCGCTCGAGCCGAAGCCCAATCTCGTGATCACCAAGGCGCACGTGTCCCCGGACCGGGTACGTCGGTCCGGAAACGCGCTGCCAGACAGCCGACGCGAGCGTGATCACGAGCGCGAGCACCCAATGCCAGACGTTCCTCCTCACTCCTCCTCCTCCTGCTCCATCGGAGCAAACCCCTCGCCCAGGACTTCCTGCGCCGGCGTGATCGCCACGAAGGCCGAGCGATCTACCTCGGCGACCAGCCGCTTCAAGCGGCCGACCTCGTGCGGCGCGACCACGACGTAGAGCACCGGCCTCGGCTCGCCGGTGAAGCCGCCCTCGCCTTCGAGCACGGTGACGCCGCGGCCGAGGCGGCGCAGCACCGCAGCACGCACATCGTCCGAGCGCCGGCTGATCACGAGCGCCGCGCGCGCGGCGGAAAAGCCCTCCTGGACCAGGTCCACGACGCGCGCGGACACGAACGCGAGCGCGAGCGCAACCATCACGGCTTCAGCGCCAAACACGAACCCGGCTGCAGCGAAGATCACCACGTTGAATGCAAGCAATCCCTGGCCCACGCCAATTCCCAGGTAGCGGTGTGCTAGCCGGGCAAGAATGTCGGTGCCGCCGGTGGTACCGCGGCCGCGAAACACCAATCCGGTGCCAATCCCGTCGAGCAGGCCGCCGTAGCAGATCACGAGCAGTCGGTCGTGCGTTGGTGGCGCCAGAAACGGCGCCGTCAGGTCAATGCCCGCCGACAGCACCACGACTGCCACCGCCGTGCGGAAGAAGAACCGCGCGCCACCGGCAAAACGCCAGCCGAGCGCGAGCAGCGGCAGGTTGAGCAGCAGGACGACGATACCCACCGGCGTCGCAAGCACGCGGTGGGCGATGATCGCAATGCCGGTGACGCCCCCGGAAACGACGTTGTTGGGCACGAAGAACAGGTTCGTGCCCGCGGCGACGAGCAGCGAGCCGAGCATGATCTGCCCGTAGTCGAACGCGATCCCCGCCTTCCCTGTGGGCACACGCAGGCGTAGCGCCATGGCGGCGCATCGTGCCACGGCGTCGCCCCGTTGCCAAGCTTGCCGGCCGGCCGCGGGTTCGGCGCCGGAGCTCGGCGCCGGGATCGCGTACCATCTCGTGCCGAAGGGGGACACGCATGAGGTTGATCGCACCCGCCCTCGGTCTTGCGGCCATGCTGGCGATGCCGGTCGCCGCAGCCGCCTCCGATCCCAAGGCCGAGCTCTTTGCCGCCGAGCGCCAGTTCGCCGAGGCCGCTGCCGCGCAGGGCGCGGCAGGATGGCTGGCGTGGTTCGCCGAGGACGCCGCCATCTTCCCCGCCGACGCCGAGATCGTGGCCGGCAAAGCTGCGATCAGAAAGCAGTACGAAGCGACCGGCTTCACCCCGGCGGGCCTGAGCTGGACGCCGAAGTTCGCCGACGTGTCGGCCTCCGGAGAGCTCGGCTACACCTACGGCACCTGGCGGTGGCAGGGCGCCGGCCGCGATGGAAAACCGGCCGTGCGCACCGGCAAGTACCTCACCGTCTGGCGCAAGCAGGCGGACGGCTCGTGGAAGGTGGTCGCCGACATCGGCAACAACGACCGCGCGCCGGCGTCACCGTAGCCGAAGCGTCCGGCCGCACTGGTATCCTTCGAGAGGAGGGGCGATGCTGGAAGCCGTTGTCTTGATCAACGCGAAGCCTGGTCAGTTGCACGCGGTCGCCCAGGCGCTGGTCGCGTGCGAGGGTGTGCACGAGCTCTACTCGGTCGCGGGCGCGTACGATCTCGTCGCGGTCCTGCGCACGGCGCGCAACGAGCGCCTCGAGGAGCTCGTCACGGGCGAGATCGCCGCGCTCCCCGGGGTCGAGCGCACGACAACGCTGGTCGCCTTCCGCTGCCTGTCGCGGCGCGAAGCCGACGGCGCCTTCTCACTCGGTCTCGAGACGCCGGCACCGGACTCGGGCACAAGAAAATAGCCGGGCGGACGGATCCCGGCTGCGGCGTCAACCGCGCCGTGTGAGATGGAGCAACTCTTCAAGGTTGCCGGCCGGGCCGGGAATCGGCGCTCTGATGCGGGCCGCGGTCTGCAGACCGATTCCGGCCAGCGCCTCGATCACGCCCTGAATCGCCTGCTCGCGCACGCCCATGTCGCGCACCACGCCCCCCCTGCCGACCTGCTCCCGGCCGGCTTCGAACTGGGGCTTGACCAGGGCGACCAGGTCGCCGTCCGGCGCCAGCACCGGCACGAGCGCCGGAACGACGAGCCGCAACGAGATGAACGAGACGTCCACCGTCACGAGCGCAAACGGGCCGGGAAGCTGTGCCGGCGTCAGGTGGCGCGCATTGACGCCCTCCATGACGACGACGCGGGGATCGTTGCGCAGCCGCCAGTCGAGTTGGCCGTGGCCGACATCGAGCGCCACCACGAGCGCGGCGCCGCGCTCCAGCAACACGTGCGTGAAACCGCCGGTGGATGCGCCGACATCGAGGCAGCGCTTGCCTCCCGCCGAGATGCCGAACGCGTCGAACGCCGCTGCGAGCTTGACGCCGCCACGCGAGACCCAGGGGTGGTCGGGCGCCACGATCTCGATGACGGCGTCGAGCGCGACGGCACGCCCGGGCTTGGCGGTCGCGTCGCCGTCCACGAGCACGGTACCCGCCATGATCAGGCTCTGCGCCCGCGCGCGCGTGGGTGCGAGGCCGCGCTCGACGAGGAGCTGATCAAGCCGGGTGCGGGCCTTTGACACAACCGATGCTAGCACCGCCTCGTGTGCGCCGTATCGGCTCGCGCACATGCAACGGCAGCCGACAACTCCGCGCCCGAGCCCGCTGCGCTATCATCGCCCCGGATGGCAACCTTATCGGTTTGGCTGCGGGCGCTGCGTCCCCGACAGTGGCTCAAGAACGGGTTCGTGGTCGCGCCGGCGCTGTTCTCCGGCCACGCCTTCGATCTCGATCCGATGATGCGGGTGGCGGGGGCGGCGGTCGTCTTCTGCCTGGCAGCCTCCGGCGGATACCTTCTCAACGACGTCGCCGACCGCGACGCCGACCGGCGCGATCCCGTCAAGTCGCGGCGCCCGGTTGCAGCCGGCGAGCTGAAAGTGCCGCACGCACTTTTCGGCGCGTTCGTGCTGATGGCGGCGGCCGTCGCCATGAGCCTCGTGCTCGGCCGCTACGTGTTTGCCTGTCTCGCCGGCTACGTCGCGCTCAGCGTGCTCTACTCGCTCACGCTCAAGACCGTTCCGGTGCTCGAGGCGATGGTACTGGCGACCGGCTTCGTGGTGCGGCTGGCGGCCGGCGCGCTCGCAATCCCGGTGCCGATCTCGCAGTGGCTGCTGATCTGCGGCTTCCTGCTCGCGCTCCTGCTCGCCTTCGGTAAGCGCGTGCCCGAAGTGCAGCACCCGACCGCGCGCACGCCGCGTTACCCGGCGGCGTTCCTGACCGAGTCGGTGACGCTGCTCGCCGGTGTCACGCTCGTCGCGTACGTGCTCTACACCGTCGCGCCCGACACCGTCGCCAAGGTGCACTCCAACGCGCTCCTGCTCACCGCGCCGGTGGTGCTCTTCGGCATCCTGCGCTACCTCTTCCTGCTGGGCGGGCAGGGGTCGCAGGACCCGACGACCGCGCTCTTCAGCGACCGACCGCTGCTCGCCAGTGTGGTGGTGTGGGCCGTGCTCGCCGGCTGCATCGTCTATTTCGTGGCGGTGCGAGCGTGACGAGCCGGGTTGCGATCCTGCGCACGAAGCCGGACACGGTGCTCGCCGACACGGCGCGCTTGCTCGACCTCGCCGACGCACGCGGCGCACTCCGCGCCGGGGCGACCACGATCCTCAAGGACAACATTTCCTGGCACTTTCCGTACCCGGCCGCCAACACAACGCCCTGGCAGCTCGAGGGTACGATCCTCGCGCTCCGCCAGGCCGGATTCGCCGATCTCGTGTGCGTGCAGAACGACACCGTGGTCACCAGTCCGCGCAAGGGCGAGCGCCTCAACGGCTACCTTGGTGTGCTCGCAGCGCATAACGTGCCGGTGCGGTATAACTGCGATCCTAACGATCTCAAATGGGTGCTGTACGAACCGAGGGGCAAGATGCTGGCGCTGCCGAAGATCTTTCCGCACGGCATTCGCATCCCGGAGTTCTTCGCCGGCACCAACATCGTCCACCTGCCGACGGTGAAGTGCCACATCTACACCACGACCACGGGCGCGATGAAGAACGCGTTCGGCGGCCTACTCGCGACTCGCCGCCATTACACCCACACCTGGATCCACGAGACGCTGGTGGACCTGCTCGTGATTCAGAAGGAGATCCATGCCGGGCTGTTCGCGGTCATGGACGGCACCACGGTGGGCGACGGCCCCGGCCCACGCACGATGCGGCCGGTGCGCAAGGACGTCATGCTCGCCTCCGCCGACCAGGTTGCGATCGACGCCGTCGCCGCCAAGCTGATGGGCTTCGACCCGCTCTCGATCCGCTACCTCGCCCTCGCGCACGAGCGCGGCCTCGGCGTCGCCGACCCGCGCGCGATCGAACTCGTTGGCCAACCCGAGATCGGCAACGAGGACTGGGAGTTCAGCGTCGGGGACAACCTCGCCAGCCGCGTCGGCGATCTGATCTGGTTCGGGCCGCTCAAGCGGCTGCAGAAGCTCTTCTTTCACACGCCTCTGGTCTACCTCTTCGTTGCCGGCTCGTACCTGTACCACGACTACCTCTGGTACCCGACCTTTGGCGCCCGCGCGGTGCGCCGCTTCGTGGCAGGCTCCCCCTGGGGTGCGCTGTTTGCACGCTACCTGGCAGCCGGCGCGCTCACGACTCCGACGGCTGGCGCCTGATCCGTCACTGAGTTCCGCCAGCCCATCTGGTAACCTCTTCGGTGTGCCGATGACGGAGTCGAGGAGCCGTTTCCGCTGGCTTTTCATCGCGGTTGTGGCCGTCGCACTGGCGGTGCGCCTATACCGCGTGGACTGGGACGACCGCCACTTCTTCCACCCCGACGAGCGCCGCATCGGCGAGGCCGTGCACCAGCTCTCGTTCTCGCCGCTGCAGCTCAACCCGCGCTTCTTCGCCTATGGGTCGTTCCCGTTCTACGTGACCAAGACCGTCACCGCCGGGATGTCCGCCTTCAGCGGCTGGTTCCGGAGCTACGACGCTGCCATCCTCACCGGCCGGGTGCTGTCGGCGCTGTGGGGCGCGGCCACCGTCGCGCTGCTCATGCTGCTCGCGCGGCGGCGCTACGGCGAGAAAACGGCGCTGCTTGCCGGTCTGCTGCTCGCCGGCACCGTGCTCCACGTTCAGAATTCGCACTTCGCCACCAACGACGTTCCGCTCACGTTCCTGGTGCTGCTTGCTCTCTACCTCTGCCTCGACCTGCTCGACCGCGGCACGCTGTGGCGAGCAGCCGGTGCGGGCGCCGTCGTCGGTCTCGCGCTCGCAACCAAGATCAGCGCGCTGCCGCTGTTCCTGAGCATCGGCGTCGCACTCTGGTTTCGTCGCCCGCAGCAGCACAGCGTGCGCGCCCTGCTGCGGCCGCTGGCGGTAACGGTTGTCTGCGCCATCGGCGGCTTTCTCGTCGGGCAACCCTCCGCGCTCACCGACGCGCGCAACTACCTCGCCTCGATCATGGAACAGAGCCGCATGGTTCGGCAGGCAGGGCTGTTCCCGTTCACCAACCAGTACATCGGCACGATCCACTACCTCTACGAGCTGAGTGAGCTGGCGCTGTGGGGGATGGGGATCCTTCTCGGCGTTTCCGTGCTCATCGGTACCGTGCGCCGCCTGCGGGTGGGGTTGCGCGCCATGCCAAGGCAGGACGTCGTTCTCTTCTCCTGGGTGCTACCGTATTTCCTCGTCATCGGGTCGTTCGAGGTCAAGTTCGTGCGCTATCTGCTGCCCGTGTACCCGCTGCTGGTGCTCTGGGGCGCCGACTGGCTCACGACCTGGGCTGAACGTGCGCGCGCCGGACGCTGGGCGCGCGGCGTGGTCGTCGCCGGCACGGCGCTCTATCTCGCCGCCTTCATGACGATCTACACGCGGCCCCATGCGGCCGTGAGCGCTTCAGAATGGTGCTACCGCTCGCTCAGAACCAACGCGAAGATCCTCACCCAGGATTGGGACGAAGGCTTCCCGCTTCCGATCCCAGGCGAGCCGTCCGATGAGTTCAAGGTCGTGACGTTCCCGTACTACGATCCTGACACTCCTGGCAAGGTCGCACATCTTGCCGGCGAGCTTGCATCGTCCGACTACGTGGTGCTCCAGACCAAGCGCATCCTAGGAGCGGTCACGCGCGCGCCGCAGAAGTTCCCGTTCATGAACAACTACTTTCGTCTGCTGTTTGCCGGTGATCTTGGTTACACCCTGGTCAGGGATGTCACCTCGGACCCCGGCCTGTTCGGCGTCACGTTGCCGACCGAGCTGGCGGACGAATCGTTCTCGATCTACGACCACCCCAAAGCGTGGCTGTTCCGCAACACGAGCCACAAGAGCGCGGCCGAGCTGGCGCGCGCGATCCAGTTCGGCGTGCCGACGCGGGCGCTGTCACGCACTGCGCTGCTGCTTGCGCGCGCCGGGGAAGCGAGTGGCGACCTCAAGGCCGGACCCAAGCTGATTCGCTCCTCGCCCGGTGCGACGGTGCTGTGCGTCCTGCTCATCGAGCTGCTCGGTCTCGCCGGATACGCGATGTTGCGCACGGTGCTGCCCGAGCGCGATGGCCTCTATGCCCTCGCCAAGGTGCTCGGCGTCTTTTCGTTCGCGTATGTGGCGTGGCTGCTCGCCAGCCTCGGCATCGCCGCCTTCACCCAGGCACTGCTCCTGGGCACGGTCGCGCTGCTGATGCTGTTGGGGGCGATGGCTCGTCGCGGTGGGTGCGCCCCGCTCCCCGTTCGGGAGATCGTGCTGACGGAGGTGGTGGTCTGGCTCACGTTCGCGTTCTTCCTCGGCCTGCGTGCGGCAAACCCCGAGATCTACTGGGGCGAGAAGCCGATGGATTTCTCGTTTCTGAACGCCCTCTACCGCTCGACTCACCTGCCGCCGCCAGAGCCGTGGTTCGCCGGGTCGCCGCTCTCCTACACCTACTTCGGCCACTTCCTCGTCGCAGCCGTAGGGAAGGCGCTCGCCATCCACCCCGCGTTGATGTTCAACCTCGGCATCGCGCTCGTGGCTGCGCTCACGGCGGCCGCGCTGTTTGCCGCAGGTTCGGCGCTCGTAGGCACCTGGCGCGCCGGCGCGATTGCGGTCGCTCTCACGCTTTATACGGGCAACCTCTCGGGCGTGGGTGAACTCCTCATCCGCCGCGTGGCGAACTTCGACTACTTCTGGGCGACGGCGCGGGTGATCCCGAACACGATCAACGAGTACCCGTTCTGGAGCTTCGTGTTCGCCGACCTGCATGCGCACGTGCTCGCGATGCCGTTCGCCGTGAGCCTGGTGGCGCTGCTGCTGCTCTGGGTCCGGCGTCCGCGGGAGAGCAGGCATACGTCGCTGCAGACAACGCTCGCGCTGCTCGTGCTCTCGGCACTGATGCTGGGCGCGATCTCAGTCACCAACGGCTGGAGCATGCCCACGTATGTCGCGCTCACCGCGGTCGTGCTCGCCTTCAGCCTGCTCCGGGACCGTCCCGGACGCGGCGCGGGCGCGTGGCTGGCCGCAGCCGTCGTTCGCGTCATTGTGCCCGCCGCGCTCGTGGTCGGCGGCGCGTTCCTCGCCTATCTCCCGTTCTGGCGGAACTTCTCACCGCCGGCCCGGGCCATAGGGTGGGAGGTTGGTCCGTTCGCTCAGCCGAGCGACTACCTCACGATCTTCGGACTGTTCCTCGTGCTGCTGGTGCCGTTCATTTGGTGGACGTGGCGCGATCAACTCTCGGCCTCGGGCCGGATGCCCCGCACGGCGCGCATCGCAACCATGGCGACTCTTGCCGGCGTGCTTTTGCTGGCGCTCCTCAACGTGCGCTCGCTGCTCAGCCCGCACTGGCGCCAGGCGCCCTCGATCTTCGTGTTCGCCGCGGCGCTCGCCGCGCTGGCCGCGACGCTCGCGTGCCGGCGCGACACGCACACGGAGAGTCGGCTGCCGCTGCTGCTCGCGGCGTTCGCGCTCGCGCTCACTGCCGGCTGCGAGCTCGTGTTTGTGTGGGACCGCATGAACACGGTATTCAAGTTCTATCTCGAAGCCTGGCTGCTGCTCGGGCTCGCGTGTACGGCCGCGGTCTGGCAGGTGACACGCACCAGCCTGGGCGGCCCGCGCGGACGCAGGCTCTGGCTGCTCACCGGTGGCGCGGCGCTGGCGTTGGCGCTCTTCACGGCCGTCACTGGCGCCTATGGCGCTCTCGCCTACCGGCACGCGATCGGACCGCGCTTCACGCTCGACGGCATGGCGTACCTGCGCAGCAAGGCGCCGGACGATCTCGCCGCCTACGAGTGGCTCGACCGCAACGTGCGCGGCATTCCCGTGCTCGCGGAAGCGCAAGGGCCCTCGTACCAAGATTACAGCCGCGTCTGCATGAACACCGGCCTGCCCATCGTGCTCGGCTGGGACTACCACGTCTTCCAGCGCGGTCACACCTGGGAGGAGATCAACCAGCGCAAGGAAGACGTGGCGATGATCTTCACGGCAGACAGCAAGGCCCTGGTTGCCTCCCTGCTGCGCCGCTACCACGTGGCGCTCGTGTACGTCGGCACGGTCGAGCGCCAGACCTACAACGGCGCCAACCTGCACAACTTCCGCACGTGGACCGATGTGCTCACGCCGCTCTACGACAGCAGCGGCGTCACCGTGTTTGCGGTCAACGAGGGCTTCGTGCCGGGCGTCGCCGTGTCCAGCCTCCCCCAGGTCGTCGCCAGGCCGACCCCGGCGTCGGCCCCAAGCGTGGAGGGCGTCCGTCAAAACCCGCCCGGGGCGCTGCGCCAGCCGCGCAGCCTCGCCGTTGACCATGACGGCAACGTCTACGTGGCTGACTTTGGCAACTGCCGCATCCAGAAGTTCGACGCAAAGCTCAAAGCCCTGGCGGCGTGGGGGAAGCGAGGCACTGGTCCTGGGGAGTTCCAGGACCCGTGCGGTGTCGCCATCGGGCCTGACAATAACGTCTACGTCGCCGACACTTGGAACAGCCGCATCCAGGTCTTCAACGCCACCGGCGTCTTCCTGCGCGAATGGAAGGCCGACTTCTTCGGCCCACGCGGCATCGCGGTCGATCCGCGCACCGGCAGTGTCTTCGTGGTCGACACCGGCAACGGCCGCGTCTTCCGCTTCTCCGCCGAGGGCATCCTGGAGAAGCAGTGGGGAGAGCCCGGCAAGGAGCACGCTCAGTTCAGCGATCCCGTCGGCATTGCGGTTGACGACGGCGGCAGCGTCTACGTTTGCGACAACGGCAACGGCCGCCTACAGGTCTTCAACCGCGACGGTCGCTTCGCGCGCGCCATGCCGGTCCCGGGCTGGAGGCGCGAGGTGTTCTCGGAACCGTCCGTCATCGTGGACAAGGGCGTCGTCAAGGTGACCGTGCCGCTGGCGGGCGAGATCCGCAGCTATACAGCCGATGGCACGCTGCAGACAACGTTGGCCGCGCCCGTGCCGGAGTCCAAGGAGCCGGCCAGGCCGATCGGCATCGCACTTGCACCTGACGGCGGCACGCTCTACGTCTCCGACATTGCTGGCTCGCTGCGCGCGGTCGCGGTCGTGACGCCGAGCCAGAGCCGCCAGCCCCCTACCCGGCAATGACTTCAGCGCCACCCAGAACCCGAGGCTGTGAACGCTCAGTGCACGCGTGGCGCGCTCAGCCAGGAGTGTTTCGCTCATGACCGCGGCGCCACCCGAGAACGTGCGCAAACGGTTCGGGGTTGGACGGCTCCCGGTGGAGCTGCGCCGCCGCATTGGTCCGCTTTGCATCGCGCTCGGCTTGGCCGTGGGCGTGTGGACGGCGCTTGGACCGCAGCGCGCCAAGAGCGTCGTTCCCATGGTGCTCGGCTTCGCAGTCATTACCATCCTGTTCACCATAGGCAGCGGCCTGCCAACGCGCGAGGCCAGCAACCCCGAACCCGAGATCGGCACCGAGGCAGCGCCGTCGTGGCGCCGTCGCGTGCGCCTGGGCGCCGCGCTTGGCGGCGCTCTCCTGGTGGCAGCGCTGATTGCCTTCGCGCGCTCGGATAGTGCCAGCGTCTGGGGATGGCGGCTCTACGTGTTCGCGCTGGTGGTGGCTGTTCTCCCTCTGCTGAGTCGAGGCGCCGCCGCCGCGCACGATTTCCCGCCGATCGCGCGTTGGGAGTGGCTCGCACTGTTCGGAGTGCTCGCGCTGGCGGCGCTTTTTCGCTTCCACCTGATCGCCGAGAAGCCGTACGGCGTCTGGTATGACGAGGCGGAGAACGCGCTCGAGGCCACCCGCATCGTCAGGGATCCCGGCTACCGACCCGTGTTCGTCGCCGGTTTGTCGCAGATGCCAGCGCTGCCGTTCTACTACTTCGCGCCCTTCGTCGCCACGCTCGGCAGCAACGTGCTCGCGGTTCGGGTCGCGACCACACTGGCGGCGCTCGCTGCCGTGGCCGCGTGTTGGCTCTTCGCCCGCGCCCTCTTCGGTCGCACTGAGGGCCTGATCGCCGCCGCGCTCCTCGCTGTGAGCCGCTGGCACGTCACCTTCAGCCGCTTTGGCATGACGATGATCTTCGTGTCGCTGTTCGTGCCGCTGACGCTGTATTTGTTCGTGCGCAGTCAGCGTCGCCAGAGCGCACGCGATGCCGCCCTGGCCGGGCTCGCGTTCGGCCTCGGTCTGCAGTTCTACTACGCGATGCAGGCGATCGCCGGGGTGCTCGTTTTCAACCTCGGCCACCGATTGGCCCTGCCGCGCACACGCCGGGCACGCGCTCTCGGCCTTTTTGTGGTCACCGTCGCGGCGGCCGCGTTCGTCTATGCGCCCGTGCTTCAGTATGCTGCCAAACACCGGCACGAGTTTGCCGAGCGTATGGCGACGGTGTCGATCGTGCCATGGGGTTCGCCGGCGCAGCTTGTACACCTTTTCCTCAAGGACTCACCGCAGCGGCGAGAAACGCTCGCCAAGCTGCACACCACCCTAAAGCGTCATGCCCGCATGTTCCACCTTGAAGGCGACAGCAACGGCCGGCACAACCTTCCGGGCCTGCCCATGCTCGACCCGCTCTCGGGGCTGCTCTTCGTGGTGGGGTTGTGCTGGACGCTGGTGCGGATCCGGGACCCGCGTTCGAGCCTGCTCCTGCTCTGGTTCGTGGCGGCGTTGGCGCCGGGCGTGTTCTCGCTCGAGTTCGAGGCGCCGCAAGCCGCCCGCACCTTCGGGGTCACGCCGCTGCTGGCGATCCTTGCGGCACTGCCTCTTGCCCGGGCGTCACGCGCCCTCGCAGCTTCACCCGAGCGGCCGAAGAGGGCGTGCGCGGCGCTTGTGCCCGTGCTCTGCGTCGGCGTAGTTGCCGTCGGCACGTGGCACACGTACTTCTCGGTGCAGCTCTTCGACCAGGCGGTTTGGTCCGCGTTTTCCATCCAGGAGACAAAGATCGCGCACGTCGTGCGCGACGAGGGCCGCGGCGCTGACCTCTGGGTGCCAGAGACCCTGCTCGACACGCCGACGCAGCAGCTGATCCTTGGCCGGCACCTCCAGGCACAGGCGTTCAGGGCCGGCCGCGACCTCCCGCTCGTCCCGGATGGGCGCCGGGCCTTGCTGTTCGTCCTCGGCAACGAAAAGGATACGGTCCATCGCCTCCAGCGCTACTACCCACACGCCGCGCTTACGCCGTACGGGCCGCCGCGCTCTGGCGGCGGTGAGGGAGAGCCTGTACTGTGGATCGTCCGCATTCCGCCAGCCGACATCGCCGCGCTTGCGGGCTGGACCATGGGGTTCGCGGGCGCAAGTGGCGCGCGCGTCACCGATCACGTCGTGAGCGCGGATTGGGACTGGTCCACCATTGCGGCACGGATCACATCCACGGTCGCGGTACGGGGCGTCCTGCGTGTGAGCGAGTACGGACCACACCGCGTGACGGTCACGAGCTCACAGCCGGTCCATCTTCGCATCGACGACCTCGCCGTGTTGTCCGGACGCGGACGCCAGAGCGCCGACATGATGCTCGCCATCGGCGATCACGACGTGGCTCTCGACGTCCGTCTCGATAGTCCCGGCGGCCGCACCACGCTCACCTGGCAGCCACCTCGGTCTCCCTCCGAAGAGCTGTTGCCGCCGTCGCGCATGTACTCCGCGAGCCTGGCGGGCGGCTTGGTCGGCAGCTACATCCGGGGTCTCGACCCGACCGCCCACCCAGTGTTCGCACAGGTGGATCCGCAGGTCGCGTTCTACTTCCACAACCTGCCGCTGCCGCGCCCCTTCTCGGTGACCTGGAAGGGCGAGGTGTTCGCTGCGACCGCCGGCGAGTACCGCTTCGGAACCAACTCGATCAACGCCTCCTCGGTCCGCGTCGACGAGCGCGACGTCGTCGCCAACGAAGGCCTCAACACGTACCGCGAGGGCGCGACGCCGCTCACGCCCGGCTGGCACGCGATCGAGGTGCGCTACGCAAACTCGACCGACTATGCCCAGATCTACCTCTACTGGGTCGTCCCGGGTCGCGCCAAAGAGGTCATACCAAGTCAGGCGCTGCGCCCGGCTCCACCTGCAGTGCTTCCCGCCGCTCCGGCACCGGCGCGCTGACCGGCTCAGGGTTTGGAATGCGGCGGTGCCGGCACGCGGCCCTGCCGCGAAGATCCTGCCGCTGCGCGCGCAATCGCGGGCACTGCCAAGACCTGCAGATCGCGCCCGGCGGGCCCCCATAGGACCTTCAGGCACGACGCGCCGATGTCGTTGTGGTACTCGAGCCGGACGCCGTACGTCCCGGCTTCGAGCCGCACGGTGCGCCGCGTCGTCGCGCAGGACGGGTTCACGACCACCGCGGCTTGGTTGAGGAACAGCATGGCGCCGTCATCTGAGCTCACTTCGAAGACGTAGCTGCCGCGCTGGGTAACGCGCAGGTACCCATCTGCGCGCAACGCCATGGCGCGATCCTTGTACGGGCTGCTCTCACAGGCGAACGCGAGCGACTCCCACGAGAACACCGGGCCGGATAGCGACTTGAACTCCTGGTCGTCGTACACCTGGGCGAGCAGCCCCGGCTCGAGGTCACGCGGGGCATCGGCCAGAGGCGCTAGCGGCGTCCCCTCCGGCAGGTCCCGGAACTCCGGGTACTCGAACACCTGCGCGAGATCTGCCCCGGCAACGGTGACCGCGAACACCGGCGCTCGCTTCGGCTTGAGGTAGTCCTCCTCGGTATCGAAGGTGCGCAGCAACCCGCGAACCAGGTTTACCTTGTAGTTTGGCCTCCCCTCGAGGCCGCCGACGAAATGGAGGCGGCTCGAGTCGATCCTGAAGAAGTGCTGCCCGGGAATCGTCAGCCAGACGCGCGCGCCGGCCGGAGCGTGCGTGTTCAGCCACACCGCGACTTCGCTCAGCGAGCTCCCCCAGCAGTCGAGCTCGAAGAGGTTGCGCGCCCCGGCTGTGCCGCCCACGAGGCGATTGAAGAATGCGACCTGGTACGGGTGCAGGGCGACATCCGCGCGCAGCACGAGCGCGAGCGCGAGCGCGATGACCGTGACGAATCCTGCGTGCAGCGCGCGCGGCCGTGCCAGCCGCCGCAGCTTCACGCCGGTCTCGACGATCGCCCACGACGCCAACAGCGCCAGCGCGGGCAGGACGAGCAGGTAGTGCCGCACGCCGTCGTACTTGGGTGCGCCCGAAACGATCTGCACCAACGGAGGGACAAGTAGCCAGAGCGAAACGAGCACCCCAGGCGAGCGACCGCTGCGGCGTTTGATCACGCTGCGGACGACCGCAGCGAGCGCAGCCATGACGAAGAGGACGTAGACAAGGGGCGTGTTGACACCCAACATGACGAACGGGAAGTGCCAGGGCACGTCCTTGGGACGAATGTGCCGGCCCAGGTAGAAAACGTACTCGTGATAATCGTGGCTGCGGAAAGTTCTGAGCGTCTCGGCGAATCTCGCAAGCGTGTCGTGACGGTAGTACGGCCACACGACAACGACGGTTACGGCCGCGACGAGCGCCGCGATTGCCAGGCCCGCGAGCAGTCGCGCCCAGCGGCGCCTCCTGAAGTCGCCATCGAGAAATTGCCAGGCGAGCACAATCGGGAACAGCGCCAGTGCCTGCACGCGCACGGCATAGGTCAATCCCGCCGCCACACCGGCGAGAACGTAGAATCTGAACTGGTCCCTCCGAACCGCCTCATAGAAGGCCAGGATCGCCAGCGCGAAGAACACCATCAGCGGCGTGTCCTTGAGGTTGTTCTGGGAGTGCGCGATGAACTGCGGCATGAGCGCCAGCAGGAGCGCGGCCAGGAAGCCGTGGCCGGGCCCCCACAAGCGGCAGCCGAGCCAGAACACGAGCCACAGGCCGAACGTGGCGGCAACGAGGACGGCGACGTGGTAGCTCGCCACCGGGTTCGACACGAGCTTGAGTCGGTCGTGCACGAGCGTGTGGCCTGCCACCACGATCACGTCGAAGAGCGGACCGTAGTTCCGCTGCATCGGTATGAACCGTTCCTCCAGTCCGGCGGCGCCGCGGCTCCCCCACTCGTGCAGGTAGAAGCGGCCAATGTCCTGGTCAAACTGCTCGTCCCAGGTCTCGCCGTAGTCGTTGAGGGTCGCCACCCCGACCAGCAGGAACGCCAGCGGCACCGCGAGCGAGAGCAGGAGCAGGCGCCGGCGCACAGACAACCACGGCCGGCTGGGCCTGCTTGTGCCGACAACGGCATCGGCCGCAGGGGCCTGCGCCCCGCGATTGGTTGTCTCTCCCGCGCTCATTTCCGTGCCGGCGCCGGGCCGAAGGTCGCAGCGTCAACGAAGATGTAGGAATCGCCGAGGAAGCCTGCGACCGAGACCGGTTTGTTCCTGCCGGCGCGGTTCTCGAACGAGAGCCGGACAAACTCGCCATCGGGTCCGTTGAAGTACTTGAGCCGGAAGGCGTGACGTCCGGGCGTCAGGCTGACAGTTGCCGTCTTGGTGACGGGACCATGGGTTCCGTTGAGGTCGTTGTCAAGCACGAGGACACCGTCGATGAAAAGCCCGGAGCCGTCGTCCGATTCGAGGCTGAAACGGGCCGAGCGCCCGTCCGTGAGGTCAAAGACGCCGTCCCATGTGACCGAGCGGTACTCACCGGGGCAGACCTCGACCTCGATCGTCGAGACCAGGCGCCGGTTCAGCACCCGCCCGTTCCAGGTTGTCCCCTCGAAGCACGACATCAGGAGTCCAGGGAACTCCTTCAGGGGTCCCCTGGGCGCGCGGATTTCGCGCACGGCGACCGGGCCTGTGAGATGCGCCATCGGTAGGATGCTCGTCTCGAAGAGCCGGTCGAGCAGCGGTGCAAGATCAGTAGCACTTTCGAGGAGCGTAACCAGCAGCGGTCGCTCCTGGCTGGGAGGAGTTGATACGAGCCGGTCGAGAAACTCGCCGGCATCGAGAGTGTGGCCGGAGAGCGCGTCGTTCAGCTTCGAGGGCGCCGCTCTGGCCCAGGGCATCACGATCGCCATGTCACGTCCGCGGAAGCGGCCAAGTTCGCGCGTCAGCGCAGCGAGATCGTGCCGATAGAAATTGGCCCGCTCCACAAGGCTCATCCCGTCCGGCGAGAAGAACACGCGCTTATTCGGAAAACGCTCGAGCAGGCGGTAGTTGAAGAGCTCCCCGACCGACTTCGCGTACACGATGTCACCGTCGAATAGCACGGAGTTCATCGGCGCATAGCAGGCATAAGCGTTCTCGGCGCCGAAAAACACGATCGCGTCATGGATGCGTTGCCGCGCGATCTCATGCATGACGCCGGTGGGAACGGAGTTGTAGTTGTGGTACTCGTGGCTGAAGCGAAACGGCAGGTCAACGACCGCGACAAACGCCAGCGCGAGCGCTGCAGCGCCGCCCGCAGCGACCTTCCACGTTCCAGCCGGTCGCCAGAGCAGCAGCGTGCTCACGCCCGCGCTCGTGAGCAGGAAGTAGACAAACGAGATGTCGTAGAGCATCCGCGGTTCCCACTTCCAGCCGTACCAGTGCAGGAGGGAATGGGCCACGACGTACACACCAAAGACCCCGTACCCTGCCAGCCACCACCAGCGCCGGTAGCCTTTGCGCGCCAGCGAGACCAGCGGGATGAAGAAAAAGAGCAGGTTGCCGATCATGCCGAAGCTGTGGGCACGGTGCTGGAACTCGTTGCAGTTCCGGTACAGGTTGGAGACTTGGAATTCCCAGCTCTTGGCGAGTCTGACAGCCACCGTCTGGCCCATCTCCGGGCCCTTGACCAGGTACGGCAGCTCGAAGCGCCCGGTGATGCCATAGGTGTAGAGGAACGTCGTCGAGACGACTGCGAGCCCGATCAGGAGCGCTGCGCCGTAAGGGAGCAGCAGCCGTCTCCGCACAAGGAAGAGAAGAGCGATGAGCGGGATGAGGGCCGCCAGCACCGCGCTGAGCGGCCGCACCACGAATGCGAGACCGCTCCACAGCGCCGCCAGCAGCAAGGACCCAGGCCTGCGTCGCTTGATGAAACGCACGACCGCCAGGAAGAACAGCGATAGGAAGAGCATGCTCGGCGCATGGGCCATGTAGGTGCAGGCGAGTGAGAGGAAGTAGTGCGACGTCACGATGATCGCCACGTGCAGCAGAGCAAGCCAGCGCCGTCCGAAAAGCTCGAGCGCCAGCAGGTACTGAACCGCGAGGATGAGCCCGCCCACCAGTACGACCGGCAGCCAACGCGCGCCGATCAGCCATCCCAGCGCCAGCAGCGCGCTGTTCCCCGGAGGATGAAAGCCCCAGACCTTGCCGTCCTTGCCGAATATGTCCATCCAGTCGACGCGGAAGAAGGCAGGGTCGGGAGGCTCGGGCACCGAAAGGTGGCCCGAGGCGAAGATCCGTCCCTGGATGAGGTAGTTCATCTCGTCGCCAAAGCCGGGCATGGCCTCGAACACGCCCAGGAAGACGCCGGCAACGACAAGGGCACCACCGAGAAACACCAGAGCAGGCAAGAACCGATCGAGCCAGAGGCGTCGGGCGGCCGCGACATCGTCCACGACCGCTGGCGCGGCGTCTCTCTCAGGAGTTCTTGGCCCGAGCACCAGCGCAAGCAGAGCGCACACGAGCACCGCTGCGGCGCCGGCGGCAAGCAGAGGGGCGAGCGTCAGCCTCACCCAGGGTGGGTTGACCGGCACGCCCTTGAGCTTCGTTTCATGCTCCCAGAACTCGACGCTCGCATCGGGGAGGTTGACCGGGACGCTGAGCTCACCGTCTCCGGCCCGGACGAGGAGGCGGGAACGGAATGGGTTGAAATGGATGTAGGTGGCGCTTGAACCCGCCGCCTGCGGAAGGTGCACGGGATTTTTGGGCGGCCCGGTGATGAGAAAACCGACAATGGCGAGGCTGTTCCGGAGAAAGCCCCGATCAGGGATTAGCAGCTCGCCGGTCGAGTAGCGTTCACCGGGAACCAGGATCACGACCAGAGGCACCGTCCTTGGCACAAACGGGCCAACCAGGCGCTGCCCGAGCACCGTGAGGACGACGTGCTCGCCGGAGGCATCAACGGCATAGCGGATCGTGCACTTTGTCAGCGCGACGAGCACGGTCACGCACGCGAGCGCACACAGCCCGAGCAGAGCGAGATGCCTGCTCGTGGGGGCGCGGCGGCGGGCCGGCGACGTGGCGGACGACTCCCGGCCGTCCCCGCGGCTGGACCTTGCGTGCGGCCGCGGCGCTTCCGGTTCGGGCATCGCCACGAGAGTACGGGAAGATCGACCCGTGAATCAAGGCGACACCAAGCCCCAGGGAACACGCCCGGAGCTAGACGGCACTACAGTCTGTCGGAGCATGCTACAGGGCGTGGAGACGATCCGGATAGAATGGGTGCGCGGCAGCACACGCGAAATGGCTGCGGCCTACTCACGTGTGCGAGGCGACCGCGCATCGCACCCGACGCCTCGGGCGGAGACTCGGAAGGGATTGGCCTTATGAGCGCGAACCCCAGCGATTCTGGACATTACAACCCCGGGCAGGGACGCGTCCCGTTCACGGTCGCGCTCCCCGTCTTCAACGAGGCGGCCATTCTCCCCCGCCTTCACGCCAGCCTCACAACCGCATGCAGAAGAGCCAGCGCAAGCTACGAGATCCTCTTCGTCGACGACGGCAGCAGCGACGGCACGTCGGCGATCCTGCAGCAGCTTGCCGACGGCGACCCGTTCGTGACCGTCGTCACCTTGAGCCGCAACTTCGGCCAGCCGGCCGCGCTTGCCGCGGCAGTCGAGCTCGCGAGCGGCGAAACCGTCATCGTCATGGACGCCGATCTCCAGGACGACCCGTCCGCGATCCCGGCCCTGCTCGCGCTGCAGCGCGAGCAGGGCGCCGATGTTGTTTACGTTGTCCGCTCAGGACGGCGCGAGGGGCTCGTCATGCGACTGCTGTTCGCCATCTTTCATCGGCTGATCGCGCGTTCCTCGACGTTCCACATCCCACGCAACACCGGCAGCTTCGGCCTGATCGGGCCGCGCGCCCTGGCCGAGGTGCGGCGCCTGACCGAGCGCCTGCGTTACTTCCCCGGGCTGAGGGCGTTCGTGGGTTTCAAGCAGGTTGGGATGCCGGCGGCGCGCGGCGCGCGCTACGACCGGCATTCCCGCGTCAGGTTCCGCGGCCTCGTGCGCCTCGCAGGCTTGGCGCTGTTCTCGCAGAGCCGCGCTCCCGTGACGCTCTTCTACTGGCTGGGCGCGCTCGCGCTACTCAGCAGCCTCGGCCTCATCGCCTACGCGGTCGCGGCAAAGCTGCTCGGCTTCGCCGTCGTCGCGTGGGCCAGCACAGTGACCTCGGTGGCGTTCTTCTCCGGCATCATCACGCTCGGCGAGGCGTTCATCTGCGAGTACCTCGCCCGCATCTACGAGGAGGTGCGGGGGCGGCCGATCTTCATCGTCGAAGCGGTGCGGCGGGCGGCGCGGCTCACGGCTCCCGATCGCGAGGTGTAGGCATGTGCCAGAGCGCAGGCCCGGCGAGGTCCACGAGTTCGGGCTTGGGCCCGCGGCCCCACCTGAACGTCAGGCACGCCGGCCCGGACGCGTTGTGGTACCGCACCCAGAGGCGGTAGTAGCCGGGCTGGAGCTGGATCTGCTTGCGAGCCGTCCTCATCGTCGGGACCACGAACAGCACGGTGTCGTTGAGCTTCACCAGCGTCTCGTCGTCCGAGTAGACGTCAAAGAGATAGAGGCCGGCGCTCTCGACGCGCAGGTAGCCATCCGCAAGGAAGCCGCCTGGCCTCTCGTGAAACCGATTGTTCGTGCAGTCGAAGCTCAGGATGGTCAAGGGTTCGAGCGCCCGCGGCCGGTTGTCGAAGTTGCCGTCTGGGTAGTCGAGCGCCGTAAGGCCTGACACCGCGCCCGGCAGCGCCGTTGCGGCGGGCTGCAGCGCGCCCCCATCGGGGAAGTCGCGGAACTCCGGGTACTCGAATATCTGCAGCAGGTCGGCGCCTGCGACCGTCACCGCCCAGATCGGCTTCCGCTTCGGGTGCAGGTAGTCGGGCTCGTCGAGGTCGTAGGTCTTCGTCATGCCGCGGATCGGCACCACCTTGTAGTTGGGCCGCCCACTGAGACCGTCGACAATGCCGAAGCGACTCCAGGTGATCTTGAGCAGATGCTGCCCGGGCATGGTGTACCAGATCCGCGACCCGGTCGGCAGGTTCGCGTCGATCCAGCGCGACGCCTGGGCCACAGACTGGAACCAGTAGTCGAGCTCGAAGCGCTCGCGCGCACCGGCGATTCCGCCCACCGCCCGGTTGAAGAACACCACCTGGTAGGGGTGGATCGCGACTAGCGTCCGCAGCAGGAGTAGCGCCGACACTACGACCGCGGCCCAGTACGCTCGCACCGCCACGGCGCGCGCTTTCACGAATCCGCCGATGAGCTCGCCGAGGCGGACGATGGCCCAGCCGTCGAACAGAGCGAACGCCGGCAGCACGACCAGGTAGTGACGGATCCCGTCCTGTAGGGGCGCGCCGGACAGCACCTGGGCAACCGGCGGCACGAGCAGCCAAAGGAACAGGAGCGTGAGCGGCGCGCGCCCGCCTGCGTCGCGCCGCGCCGTGACCGCCAGACCGATCGCCACTGCTAAGAACAGCACATGCAGGAGCGGCGTGTTGGCGAACAACATCACGGCCGGGAAGTGCCACGGCACCTCATGGGCGAGGTAGTGCCGGCCGAGGTAGAACACGAGCTCGTTGAACACGTGATGGCGGAACGTGGCCAGCGTCTCAAAGAAACGCGCCACCGGGTCAAAGTGGTAGTACGGCCAGAATACGAGAATCGCCGCGACGGCGCAGACAGCGCTCACGAGCCAGCGCGGGAGCGCCGTGCGCAAACGCGCGAGCGTGGGCCGCGTGCGGAGCAGCTCCCACGCCACCACCACGACCGGAATGTAGATGGCGTTGATCTTCACCGCGTACGTCATGCCGGTCGCGAAGCCGGCGAGCGCAAAGCGGACGTACCCGTAGGTCTCGGTCGCCCAGACGAAAAGCAGCACCGAGAGCGTGAAGAAGACCATCACCGGCGCGTCCTTCAGGTTGTTCTGCGCGTGCCCGATGAACTGCGGCATGAGCGCGAGCGCGAGTGCCGAGAGCAGGCCCACGCGCGCGTTCCACAGACGGCAGCCGAGCCAGAACACCATCCACAGCGCCGCGACCGAGGCAAACAGCACCGGTACGTGGTACGCCGCCACGGGGTCGAGCTCGATCTTGAGCTTGTTGTTGATGATGTCCTGGCCGGCCACGGCGACGATGTCGAACAACGGCCCGTAGTTGCGCTGCAGCGGGACGATGCGCCGCTCCAGTCCTTCCTTGCCCTGGGACGACCAGTCGTAGTAGTAGAAGCGCCCGATGTCCTGATCAAACTGCTCATCGCCGGTCTCGCCGTAGTCGCGCACCGTCGTCAGCCCGACGACGAGAAACGCCGCCGGCACAATCAGTGAGACCAGCCACAGCGACGTTCTGCTCAGCGCCCGCGCGTGATCACCCGCGCTACCCCGGTGAGCTGCTTCTGCGCTCTTGGCCATGCGGCGCCATTGTATCCACGCCCACTAGGGCAACGACGTGCAGAACCTCACCGGATTGGCCCGCGCAACCAGGAGATGGCTGGCGAGCCCCTGGCCGCAGAGAATGAACGTGTCGCGGCCGCCCGGTCGGTGATGCAGGGGACGACCTCGAGATGTCGGGCGACCCGACACCGAACGGTGGTTGCGAGCCGTCTCCCTGGATCCTCAGCGCGCCACCGGCTTTGGCCGCCGTGCTTCTGCGAGCACGTCGCGCGCCGGGAAGAACGCACGCGCCCGGCGCATGATCCCCTGCTCGTCGAGGTCGAGACGGGCACGCAAGATGTCCTGGGCGCCGTGGGGCTGGAATTCGTCCGGCACGCCGAGCGTCTCGATCAGTACGTCGGGAAGCTTGAGCGCGCTCACGGCTTCCATGATTGCGGCCCCGAAGCCGCCCGCGAGCGCGTTCTCCTCGACCGTCAGCAGCCGCGCGCCCGGCCGCACTTGCGCGGCGAGGAGCTCGGCGTCGAGCGGCTTCACGAAGCGGGCGTTGACGACGGTGAGCTCTGGTCCTCGCTCGGCGGCGAGGCGCTCGGCGGCGCGCACGGCTTCGGTCGCAACCGTCCCAATCGCCCAGATGTAGCCGTCACTGCCGCTGCGCAGCAACTCGGCCTTGCCCAGCGGGAGGACGCGCGGAGCGCCGGAGATGTCAACGCCGTAGCCGACACCACGCGGGTAGCGCAACGCCGCCGGGCGGCCGAGCGCGATGGCGGTCGCGAGCATGTTGCGGAGCTCGGCCTCGTCCTTGGGGGCCATCACAGCGATGTCCGGGAAAATGCGCAGGTAGGAGAGGTCGAAGACACCGTGGTGAGTCGGCCCGTCCGCACCGACGAGCCCGCCGCGGTCGAGCACGAATACGACCGGCAGGTGCTGCAGGCAGACATCATGGAAGATCTGGTCGTAGGCACGCTGCAGGAAGGTCGAGTAGATTGCCACTACCGGTACCAGGCCGCGCGTCGCGAGGCCGGCCGCGAACGTGACCGCATGCTGCTCGCAGATACCGACGTCAAAGAACCGGTGCGGAAACGCCTTGGCGAAGACGTCGAGGCCGGTGCCCTCGGGCATCGCGGCGGTGATCGCCACGATGCGCGGGTCCTGCCGGGCCAGTTCGACCAGCGTCTGCGCGAACACGTTCGTCAGCGCCGGCGGGCCGCCCAGTTTCTTCTTCACCTCTCCGGTCTCGACCGAAAACGGCGTCGCGCCGTGCCAGAACACCGGATCCGCCTCGGCCGGCTCGTAGCCTTTGCCCTTCCTCGTGACGACGTGCACGAGCACCGGATGGCTGTCGTTCTTGTGGCTACGCAGCGTGCTGACGAGCTGCGGCAGCGAGTGCCCGTTGATCGGCCCGACGTACGTGAAGCCCAACTCCTCGAACAGGATCCCGGGAAGGAGGAGTTGCTTGGCGGTGTGCTCGGCCTGCTTGGCGAACTTCAGCATCGGCTTGCCTACCCTGGGGATCGCCTGCAGCAGGTGCTCGATGTCGTCCTTGAGGCGTCGGTAGGGCTGGCCGTGGATGATTCGGTTGAGGTATCCCTGCAGGGCGCCGACGTTGGGCGAGATCGACATCTCGTTGTCGTTCAGGATGATCATCAGGCGCTTGCCGAGGTAGCCGGCCTGGTTCAGGCCCTCCATCGCCATTCCGCCCGTGAGGCCGCCGTCGCCGATGACGGCCACGACGTGGTAGTCCTCGCCCTTGAGGTCACGTGCCGCCGCCATCCCGAGCGCCGCGGAGATTGACGTGGAGGCGTGGCCGGCATTGAACGTGTCGAATTCGCTCTCCTCACGCTTGAGGAAGCCAGAAATGCCACCGTACGTGCGCAGGGTGTGGAAGCGGTCGCGCCGGCCGGTCAGCACCTTGTGTGGGTAGCATTGGTGACCGACATCCCAGACGAGCAGGTCGCGAGGCGTGTCAAACACGTAGTGCAGCGCAATCGTCAGTTCGAGTGCCCCAAGGCCGGAGGCGAGGTGGCCTCCGGTGCGGCTGACAGCGGCGAGCAGGAAGCGGCGCAGCTCCTCCGCGAGCTCCGGCAGCACCTCCTCCGGCAGCCTACGGACGTCTTCGGGACTGGCGATGTTGTCAAGCAACCCCATGCGTGCCCTTCAGCTCTCGGTCGCCTGCGGACGGCCCATCGAGACCGAACCGCTAGCGCCTTTCGTCAATTCCGGCGCGGCCTCGCCCAGGACCACGTCCATTGCTGCAAAGCGAACCCCGGTAAGGATATCACCTGCCCTGCAACGCCATGTGTGGGACCAGGACCGGGCAGCGCAGGTGCACAGCGATCACGCTCCGGCGGCGCCCTGACGATCGGCCGGGTTGAGGCGCGGACCGGAGCGATCAAGGATCTTCGGCCGCGCCAGCCGCAAACGCGCCAAGCGGTAGAGCACGCTTGTCCACAGCACCCCGAGCCCGTAGCGACACGACGCGACCAGCCCGATCGAGGACGCCTCGGCGAAGTACCGCGTCGGGCACGACACCTCGCCGACGCGGAAACCAAAGTAGAACGCCTGTGCCAGGATCTGGTTGTCGAACACGAAGCCGTTGCCGTTGGCGCCCAGCGGTAGCGTCTCGAGTACTCGGCGTGAGAACGCACGCGCACCGGTGTGGTACTCGGACAGTTTCTCCCCCAGCAGGATGTTCTGCGCGAGCGTCAAGACACGGTTGGCAACGTACTTGTACAGTGGCATTCCGCCGCGGAGGGCGCCGTTGCCGATGATGCGGCTGCCGAGCACGAGGTCGTAGACCCCGAGTGCGACAAGTGAAGCCATGGCGGGCACGAGGCGCGCGTCGTACTGGTAGTCGGGGTGAATCATGACCACGATGTCGGCGCCGCGTGCAAGCGCGGCCGCGTAACACGTCTTCTGGTTGCCGCCGTAGCCGAGGTTCGCCGCGTGCACCAGCGTGACGAGACCGAGCTCCCGGCTCACGCCAACGGTGTTGTCGTGGCTCGCATCGTCCACCAGCACGACCTCGTCGACGATGTCGCGCGGAATCTCGGCGTTGGTGCGCGCGAGCGTGCTCTCGGCGTTGTACGCGGGGAGCACGACCACCACCTTCTTGCCGTGGATCATCGGCCGGTCCCCGTTCGAAACAGCACGCGGGCCCGAGGGGCGGTCGCCGCTGGACTAGGGTATCTGTGGTCGAGGCCGACAGTGGTCGCACACATGGTCCTAGCCATCTTAACGGTCGCGGCCAGCAACATAGCGGATCATCGCGACAAGCTCATCGCCGCTGGCGGTGAGCACCGTCGCCTCGCTGCAGAGCGCGTCGGCCAACGCTGCAAGCTCGCGGCGCGCGATGTCCAGGCCGAACACACCCGGGTACGTCAGCTTGCCGGACGCGGCATCCTTGCCCGGGCTTTTCCCTAGGCTCGCCGCGGACCCGGTCACGTCGAGGATATCGTCTGCGATCTGAAACAGTAGGCCCAGGCTCCGACCAAAGCACGCAAACTCACCGCGCTGCGCAACCGTCACGCCTGCGTAGAGCGCGCCCAACTCCACCGCCGCCGCGATGAGGGCGCCGGTCTTGGCGCGGTGGATGCGCTCAAGGCGCTCCGCATCGGCCGGTCCTGCCGTCGCCTCCATGTCCTCGACCTGCCCTCCGACCATACCGCGCGACCCGATCGCCTCCGCCACCAGCCGGCAGGCTTCGGCGCGCTGCGCGGCATGGGCGTCACCGGCCGGGGCGCGGCCGAGCACGGCGAACGCCTCGGTCAGGAGGGCGTCGCCCGCGAGAATGGCGAGCGCTTCGTCGAACGCCACGTGCACCGTGGCACGCCCGCGGCGCAGCGTGTCGTCGTCGAGCGCGGGCAGGTCGTCGTGGATCAGCGAGTAGGTGTGGACGAGCTCGAGCGCGCACGCGGGCTCGAGCGCGAGCTCTGCGTCGCCGCCGGCGGCGCGGCACGCCATCCGCGCCAGGATGGGCCGCACGCGCTTGCCCCCGCCGAACACCGCGTAGCGCATCGCCTTGTGCAACCGTTGCGGCCAGTCGTTCTCGGGTGGCAGCACCCGGTCGAGCGCCTCGTCGACGAGCCGGCGCTCGCGCGCGAGCAGGTCGTCCCAGCTCACCTCACTCATCCTCGGGCGCAAACGGCGCGGTCGCGGGCGCCTCTCCCTCGGCCGCCTCGGCAAGCAGTTGCTCGACGCGGCGCTCGACACCGGCGAGCTGGGTCCGGCAGCGGCGCGCCAGCTTCACGCCGCGCTCGAAAAGCTTGAGCGCCTCCTCGAGGCCGACGCCCTCATCCTCGAGCTTGGCGACGACCTCCTCGAGCTGCGCCAGCGCATCCTCGAACGATTCCTTTGTCATCTCCCCCTCCCTTGCCCCGCCGGGCACACAACACCGGCGGTTGGAGACGGTACGAGCGGACTCGCGGCTGGTCTCCCCATCCTTCTCACCGGTCCCCTGAACCCCGACGCCTGTCTTCCAAGCCCTGACCCCGGTCACCTGGATCCTCGAACAGGGAGCCCTGGGCGCCGCCGCGCCCGAGCACAAGCGAGCGCAGTTCGCCACGAGCCAGCGTCGTGACCAGGTGCTCCCCCGCCGTCACGCCGGCGGCGTCGCGCAGTGCCGAGGCATCGCCCGCGCGCGTCGTGATCGAGTAGCCGCGCTCGAGCACGCGCCGTGGCGAGAGTGCCGCCAGTGCGCGCTCGCGCGCGCCGAGCTCGAGTCGCCGCCGGTCGAACAGAGAGCGCAGACGTTCCCCGGCCACGGTCAGCTTGGTCGCGACCAGCTCGCGCCGCCGCGGCGCGCCGAAGCGCACCGGCCAGCGGAACAGCAGTGCCAAGGCGGACTCCACGCTGCGGCGGCGCTGCGAGACGAGGAGGCGCAGGCGCTGCGGCAAGGCCTCCAGGCGCTGAAGCTGTTGCTCGAGCTCGCGCACGCGCAGCGGCAGACGTGCGAGCCCGCGCGCGCCCTCGAGCGCACGCAGCCGCATGCGGGAGCGGTCGAGAGAGAGCGCGAGCTGCATGCGCACGCTCTCGTCGGCGGCGTCCACCCGACGCTGCTGCTCCTCCAACCTCGCCACGATCATCTCCGCGGCTTGTGTCGGCGTGGCTGCGCGCACGTCGGCGACGAAGTCGGCAATGGTGAAGTCGACCTCATGCCCGACACCGCAGACAACCGGGATCGGCGAAGCGGCGATCGCACGAGCGACCATCTCTTCATTGAACGCCCACAGGTCCTCGAGCGAGCCGCCACCGCGCACGACGAGGAGAACGTCGACGAGACCTGATCGGCCCAGGTAGCGCACGGCGCGCGCGATTTCCCCCTCCGCGCCCCTGCCCTGCACGCGCACGGGGTAGAGCAGCACCGCGAGGTGCTGCCAGCGCGAGAACACCTTGAGCACGTCGCGCACCGCGGCGCCACTCGGCGAGGTCACCAGGCCCACGCGCTGGGGCAGTGCCGGCAGCGGCCGCTTGCGCTCCAGCGCAAACAAGCCTTCCGCTTCGAGCTTCGCCTTGAGCTGCTCGAAGGCGAGCTGCAGCTCGCCGATCCCCTGCGGCACGACCTCGCTGACAATGAGCTGAAGGCTACCGCGCTGGGGATAGACCTCGAGATTGCCGCGCAGGAGCACCGCGAGCCCATCCACCAGCTTGAACTTCAGCCGGTCGGCGCGCATCGCCCACATCGCGCACGAGAGCTGACCCTCGGCATCCTTGACCTGGAAGTAGCGGTGCCCAGATCCCGCGACCCTGACGCCCGAGAGCTCGCCGCGCACGACCACTTCGCCGAACGCCCCGGCAAGCGTCGCGTTGACCTCGCGCAGCAGTTCCCCAACCGTCCAGACACGGTCGCTCATCCGCGCTCCTCGGCCCGCCCGATACCGGCGCCCATGAGCACGAGCGTCGCGTACTGCACCGGTGCCGACCAAAAGTTGTACTCAAACAGGCCGGCCACGGTCATCGCGAGCATTGCAGCCATGACCGCCCCCACCGCGGCGCGCTGCTCGGCCGGCAGCCGTGGCAGCGAACGCCACGTCACCGTAAAGAACGCGCCGAGCAGCCAGAGGTACGCAGCGAGCGCGGGCAGGCCGCGCTCGGCAGCGATCTGGACCGGGTTGTTGTGCAGGTGCGGCACGCTCCAGCGCGGCGCGTCGTCACGCCGGTAGAGCGGGTACAGCTTTCTGACCATGCCGGGACCAACCCCTGTGAACGGGTAGTCGCGGATCATCTGCAGGCCCGACATCGTCATGCAGAGACGGTCGTAATTAGCAGGCTGGCGCAGGTCAAAGACCGAGATCCCACGCTCGATGAATGGCCGCGGCAGCAGCAGCCAGAGCGCGACCAGTACCGCGGGAATGACGAAAAGAAGCCAACGGCGCCATACCGCCGCCAGCAGCAGCAACGCGGCGGCGAGACCGACCCAGGCGTTGCGCGTGTAGGAGAGGACGAGCGCCGTGGTGCCAAGCACCACCGGCAGCACCAGCCACCAGCGCCGCCGCTCGTGGCTGAGCAGCATCTCGCCCAGCAGCACGACGACGGCGAGTAGCACCCAGCCCGCGAAGATCATGTAGTGGGAGAACGGGCCCTTGATGCGGTCAGCGAGCGAGTCGGCACCGCGCGAATACTGGACGAAGCCCCAGAGTGAAAACAGCGTCGTACACGCACCGAGCGTCATGACCAGCCGCCGCCACCAACGCGCATCCACGACCGCCGCGGCCAGGGGCACCACCAGGAAAACGAGCAGCCGCGGCAGCTTGTCGAAGCTCTCAAGCGGGTCGCGCGAAGCGGCGGCGGAGGCAATCGACGCGGCGCTGAAGAGTAGCAGAGGCGGTTGTAATGCGCGGGCGTGCGGCCGGCCGCGCAGCCAGCCGCGGCGCCACGCGACCCAGCCCGCCGCCAGGGCGACAACCAGAATCGAGTTGGCGATGCCAAGCAGCGCCGACGTGGCGGCAACCCCGAGCAACGCGCCGGCCGCGATGTCTACCGCTCGCCCCGCGCTCGGTTGCAATTCCGCCGGCAACTGCCCTCACTCCCCGGCTGTCAGCGCCTCGTCTAGGAGCATTACCGGGATGTCGCTGACGATCGGGTAGGTGCGCCGACAGCTCGCGCACCGCAGCCCTTCGTGGACTTCCGGCGTCTCGTCGCGGAACTTGTCGCGGTAGCGCTCGACCAACATGGTGCAGGCCTGAGGCCCCAGAGGGACGAGCTCGAGGTCGGTCCGGCACGCCGGACACACCAGAATCTCGAGAAGCTGTGGATCAACGGCCATGAGCGCCTCCCAGCAAATGCTAGCACGCGGGTTGCGCCGCTGTGCAGCGCGGGGGCGGGTGTCACGCTGCGCATCGTCCAGCTCGTCGCAGCCGACCGCTGGACAGGCGCCGGGGCAACCGCGCTCCCCCTCGCCGTGCTGCTGCACCGCTGGAGCGAGGAGCCTGCACGGTGCCGGCACACTGGCGACTCTGCGGCGCAGCGGGCACGCTTCTTGTGGACGCTGCGGCGGCTGGTGGCGACCGCCCTCGACCCGTATTCGAGAGTCGATTTTCTGGTATGTTGACACAGGCTTGACAAAGGCAATTAGTCATGTAGATTAAAAACCGAACGGTCGGTATGAATCAGGCAACAAAGTCTCAGCGCAGCCGCGACCTGGTCCTCGAGGCCGCGTTGCAGCTTTTCTCGACGCAGGGCTATCGCGCGACGAGCGTGCGTGAAATCGCCGACCGCGCCGGCGTCTCGACCGGCAATGTCTACCATCACTTCCCCGACAAGGAAGCCATCTTTCGCATCCTCCTCGACCAGTACTGGGCCGCGATCGAGAGTCCCGACTTGCCGTTCAACCAGGCGCTCGCGACCGGCACCTTTCCCGACAACCTCGAAGCGCTCGGCCGCGCCTCGCGCGCGAGCGTGAGCAGCTACCGGCGCTACGTGGCGCTGATCTACGTCGACGTCGTCGAGTTTGAAGGCAGTCACATCCGCAAGTTCTACTCGGAGATGGCCCGCCGTTTCGAGCGTTTCATGGCCGCCCACCACATTGCCGAGGCACGGGATCACCGTTTGCGTGCCGGCGTCTCGCCGCTCTCTGCGGTGATGCTTGCGGGCCGTTTCTTCCTCAACTACTTTGCCGTGGAGATCGTGTTTGGCGTGCCCAACCACTTCGGCAAGAACACCGACGAGGTGATTGCTGAGATTGCCGACATGCTGCGCCACGGCATGCTGCGCCACGACGGCGCGGTCCGAGCGCGAGCGCGCCGGCGCAGCGCGAGAACGAGACGACCATGAGCGTCCGCGACCACTCGCTGTGGGCATCTCGTCTAGCGGTCGCGCAACCACTGTGCGGCAACAATTTTGCCACCGGGGCCCGAACCCAGCACGGGCTGGGAGTGCGGGCTTTGCCTTCAGTTCAACAGGGAGAGGGCGCATCCGCGCCCGGGAGGAGAGCATGATGCGAACGATTTTGCAGCAACGAACGTGGCCGCTTGCGCTCGTCTGTCTGCTCGGCCTGCTTACGGCCGGGCCATTGGCGGCGCAGGTCAACAACGCGGTCGTCGACCTTCAGGTCTCGGACACCGGCAAAATGCCGCTTCCGGGCGTGACCGCGAAACTCGCCAACCCCGCTACAGGCCTCGCCCGCACGATGGTGACCGACGCCGCCGGTGCGGCGCGCTTTGCCGCGCTGCCACCGGGCATCTACCAGCTCAAGATCGAGCTGGACGGCTTCCAGCCCGTGGTCGAGGAAGGCATTGCGCTTCGGGTCGGGCAGACGGTGCGCATCAGCGCGGTGATGCAACCCGTGACGAAGGCGACTGCGGCCGTCACGGTCACCGGCGAGGCGCCGCTCGTGGATGTCGTCAAGACCGACTCCTCGACCAACATCGTCCCGGACCAGATCCAGTCGCTGCCGGTGCCGGACCGCGACTTCCAGAAGCTGGCGTTCATCACGCCCGGCGTCGAGCGCGAGCGTGGCGGCTACCGTTTCATCGGCGGCGGCCCAGTGCTCGGCTCCGGCGGCAACGCCTCACAGGCGACAATCATGGTGGACGGGGTCGACTACACCGACCAGGCGCTTGGCCAGGCCCGGACACGCTTCTCGCAGGACGCGATCAGCGAGTTCCGCGTCATCAACAACCGCTTCGACACCGAGATCGGCGGCTCCGCCGGCGGCGCACTCTCGATCGTCACCCGCTCCGGAACCAACCTGTTCGCAGGCGACGTGTTCGGCTTCTACCGCGCCAACAACCTGCGGGCCAAGGGGGCCCTGGCGTTGCCGTGTGGCGGATTTGTGGGGTGCGACACCTACAACCGCGGCCAGTACGGGTTCACGCTCGGCGGACCGATCGAGAAGGACAAGACGCACTTCTTCCTCTCCGCTGAATACATCAACGACAATGAAGTCACGGCGTTCCGGCCCGGCGGTGCCTTCGCCTCGCTCGCAGCCGACATCCCGTTCCCATTCGAGCAGACGCTGGCGTTCGGCAGCCTCGATCACTCGTTCTCAGACAGCCAGCGGGCCTCCGTCAAGTTCGTCTACGAGCGCTTCCGCGAGCAGAACTTCCATGTCGGCGGCATCGCTGACCAGTCGTGGGGGAACCAGCTCAACCGCGACAACTGGAACGTCACGCTCGAGCACGTGCTGGCGCCGAGTTCGACCTTCCTCAACGAACTGCACCTCCAGTTCGGTGGCCGCAAGTATGATGAGCCTACCAACTCGAACGCCCCGGAGGAGTGGTTCTCGTCGGGCAACACGCTCGAGACCGGCACCAACACGACCGGCCACATTGTCGGCAACGGCACGGAGTGGGAGATCCGCGATACCGCCCACATGTACGGCGACGAGCACAGCGTGAAGATGGGGGTCTCCGCGCAGCACATCAAGGAAGAATCCGCCATCCCCACCTTTTCCAATGGGACGATCCTCTATCTGAACGACACCCGCACCTACCCGATCGTGTACTTTTACGGTGTCGGGTCCGCCGACTCCAATCTCAGCACAGACCTCTATGGCATATTCATCCAGGACGACTGGCGGGTGGCGTCCAACTTCACGTTCAACTACGGCCTGCGCTACGACCAAGACACCAACGGCAACGACCCTAACTTCAAGCATCCGCTCGTCCCCAACGGCCGCGCCCGCGACACCGACGGTTTTCAGCCGCGCGCGGGCTTTTCCTGGGACATTGCCGGCGACGGTCACGATCTGATCCGTGGCGGTTTGGGGCGCTTCGACGGCCGCTTCCTGCTCGTCCCGGCCTTCGCCGAGCAGCAGCAAAATGGCGTCACGGGGCGCCTTCTCTACGAACGGGTCAGCGGAATCCTGTTCGGCTACCCGGCCTCGTATTGGCTTGATCCCAACCACTTGACCACCACCGGGATCCCGTTGCCGCCGTCGATCACGCTCCTCGCCCAAAACTACGTGCGCCCCCACGCCGACCAGGCGAACCTGGGCTGGACGACACGCCTGAGCTCAAGCCTGTTCTTCGACGCCGAAGCGATCTGGGTCAATGGCAAGAACGAGATCTTCATCCGCGACGTGAACTGGACGGGCAACGCCACGCATACCCGGCCGAACACGGCCTACACGAACATCAACACCTACACTAACGACGGCCACTCCCTGTACAAGGCGCTCGTCTTCAGCCTCAACGGCACTCTGAGCGGTGGTCACCTGATCACCGCGTCCGTGACCTTCGCCGACAAGAGGAACCTTTCCGACGACTTCAGCCCCGTGTACACCGCCGGCTACTCCAATGACCCGGCCAACCCGGAAGGCGAGTGGGGCCGCGCACGCTCGACCGAGCGCTTCCACATCGTGCTCTCAGGCATCTTCAAGCTGCCGTGGGCGCTGAGTCTGGCGCCGATCCTCGAGTACGGTTCGGGCCAGCCGTGGACTATGCGCCTAGGGTACGACTACAACGGCGACGGCTTCAACTCCGACCGCCCCGCCGGCGTCGGCCGTAACGACCAGAACGGACCCCCATACCGTTCCCTCTCACTGCGGTTGACGAAAGCGTTCTCGCTCGGCTCGGCCGGGAGGCTTGAGATCGTGGCGGAGGCGTTCAACCTGCTCAACGCGGTCAACTACGACGTCAACTCGATGAACTCCGGCATGTACCTTTCGGGACCGACGATTGCCAACCCGACAGCGGCGTACGTGGCCAACCCCCTGTTCGGCAAGTACTCGGCAACGCTGCCGAGTCGCGAGATCCAACTCGGCTTGCGCTTCACCTTCTAGCGGTGCAGTTTCGGCGGCAGGGGCAGGGGTCACAACCCCCTCCCCTGCCCTGTCCCACCCACCGGCATGAGGCGCGGCAACAGACGGCGATCGGGAGGTCGAACGCATGACGATCGAGACCGGACTCAAAGGCAAGGTTGTGATCGTGACCGGCGCCGCCGCCGGAATCGGACGGGCGACGGCGGAGAGGTTTGCGCGCGAAGGAGCGCGCGTGGCAGCGTGGGACGTGAACGACGCCAAGGCGGACGCGCTTGTGGCAGAGCTCGCTGCCGCCGGCGGGGAGGCGTCCTTCGCCAAGGTGAATGTCGCCGATGGCGCCGAGGTATCCCACGCCGTCGACGCGGTGGTCAAGAAGTGGGGGCGCATCGACGTCCTGGTGAACAATGCCGGCATCGTGCGCGATGCCCAGCTCGTCAAGTGGAAGGACGGCGCGATCGCGTCCACGATGAGCGACGAGGCGTGGGACGCAGTCATCAACGTCAACCTCAAGGGCGTGTTCCTGTGCACCCGCGCGGTGGTGCCGCACATGATCAAGGCCGGCGGTGGGGTGATCTTGAGCGCCTCCTCGGTCGTGGGCCTGTACGGCAACTTCGGCCAGAGCAACTACTCGGCGACCAAGGGCGGGCTGATCACGATGACGAAGACGTGGGCGCGGGAGCTCGGCCGCTACAAGATCCGCGTCAACGCGGTTGCGCCCGGTTTCATCGCCACCGAAATCATCTCCTCCATGCCAGAGAAGGTGATCGAGAGCATGGTTGCCCACACGCCAATGGGACGCATGGGCAAGCCGGAGGACATCGCCGACGCATACGTGTGGCTTGCGTCGGACGCGGCGACGTTCGTGCATGGCGCGGTGATCTCGGTTGACGGCGGCATTGTGCTCGGGACGTGAGGTGGCGCGGCCGCCCTCGGCCGCGCTGAGGAGGGCAGGCGAGGGCACCCGCCCCACGAAGCAAGAGAGGGAAACATGGCACGCTACGCGAACATCGTTGCGAGCGGACGTTTTCTGCCTCCGCGCGAGGTGACCAATGACGAGTTGCGGGCGCGCTTTGACGCCGTCGTGCCCGAGTTCGTGGACAAGATGGAGGCGTCGAGCGGGATCAAGAGCCGCTGGTGGGCGCCGGACGACTGGGCGACCTCGGACATCGCGCTGCCGGCTGCGCAGCAGGCGCTCGAGCGTGCCGGACGCAAGCCCGAGGAGGTCGATCTCATCATCCTCGGCACCGACTCGCCCGACTACATCACGCCCGCCACCTCGGTCGTGCTGCAGCACAAGCTAGGCGCAAAGAACGCCGGCACCTTCGACGTCGGGTGCGCGTGCGCCTCGTTCCCCACCGGGCTCGCGATCGCTGCAGGCATGATCGCCACCAACCCAGGCCTCAAGACCGTCCTCGTGGTCGGCGTCTATCTCATGCACAAGCTCACGAATCCAAACGACCCGATGATCTTTTTCTACGGCGACGGCGCGGGCGCGGTGGTGCTCGAGCCGCGTGACAGACGCGGCTTTGTGTCGTCGGCTTCTCAGGCCGGCGGCGAGTACCACCGCCACTGGGGGATTTACTCGGGCGGGACCTTCGAGCCGGCGAGCGTGGAGTCGGTAAACGCGGGGCGCACAACCGTCAAGATTCTCGACCGCTACCCGCCGGAAATCAACCACGAGGGCTGGCCGCGCCTGACCCGGCGCGTCGCCAAGGAGGGCGGTTTTGCGATCGCTGACATCGACTTCATCATCTTCACCCAGGTACGCCAGCCATCGATAGACCTCGTGATGGCCGACCTCGGCCTGCCGATGGAGAAGACGCACACGGTCATGGAGAAGTGGGGCTATACCGGATCCGCCTGCATCCCCATGGCTCTCGACGACGCCCGCGAACAGGGCAAGCTCCATTCCGGTGACCTGGCCGTGTTTATTGGTTCGGGCGTGGGCTACAACCAAGCCGGGGCGGCGTTCAGGATGCCTTAACAGGAGGCGAGGCAAAGGCGTCAGGGAAGAGATAGGAGATGCGGGCAAGGATGGTTGCGCTGATTGCGTTGCTCGGCGTGGTGGCGCTGGCCGGCGTGTGGCTCGGGTGGATGGTGCGCTTCCGGCCGCTGACCGTGTTTGGCTGGCAGACCCGGTTGGCGCTCCGCGTCGCCGGCATGAGGCGGGTCGGGGTCGCGACTCCGGTCGGCCCCCAGGTTGCCTTTGTCGGCGGCCACGGGCCCGTCCTGGTCCTGCTCCACGGCGCAGGCGGCGAGGCCGGGATGTGGTTCCGGGTCGCGCCTGAGCTGGCCAAGACCCACCGGCTCATCGTGCCCGACCTGGCCGGGCACGGCGCGAGCGCACCGGCGAGTGGCCCGATCGAGGTGCGTCAGGTAGTCGAGGCAGCGGAGGCTGTCATCGGCACGCTCGCCAACGGCGACAGGGTCACGCTCGTGGGCAACTCTCTCGGCGCCTGGATCGCCATGCTCATCGCCCACCGCCATCCCGAACGGGTCGCGATGGCCGTGTGCATCGACGGCGGCGCGATCAGGGGCCCAGACCTGAGCGCCCATCTTCTCCCAAAGAACCGGTCCGAGGCACGCGACTCAGTCGCGCTGACGAGGGATCCAGACCGCGCGCCGGTGCCGGACTTCGTTCTCGACGATATCGTCCGCCAGGCGCGAACGGGGCCGCTCGCCCGCCTCGCCGCCACCGCCGTTAGCATGGAGGCGTATACCCTGTCCGAAACCCAGCTCCACGAGATCGCCGTGCCGGTCAGGCTGATCTGGGGCGCCTCGGACCGCCTGGTTCCGATCGAGTACGCTCAGCGGATGGTCAGGACTCTCCCCGACGCGACCCTCGTGACGCTCGACCACTGCGGCCACGCGCCTCCACTCGAGTGCCCAGACAAGCTCCTCGCAGCGCTTCATGAGGTGGTTGACAGTCGACAGTCGACAGTCGACAACTCCCCCACCCACCTGGGAAAGCGATGAGGACAACCGTGTGGCTGCTCCCGCGACGCCCAGCCGGAAATGCGCTGACGGTCGCCGAACAGGAGTGGTCGAAGGAGCATCTCAGACTCTTGACTGTGAACTGTAAGCTGTCGACTGGGTCGGGCGGAGGGCGGCATGCTGCACGGTGACCTGCTCGGCGAGCGGGCGCGGCTGAGCCCCGATAAGACCGCACTGGTGTTCGTACCCACGGGCGAGCGCCTCACCTACCGCCAGCTCGACGAGCGCGCCGGCCGGACCGCCGCGGTGTGGCATGAACTCGGCGTGGCCAAGGGCGACCGGATCGGTTTGCTCGCTCACAACCGCGTCGAGTATCTCGACTGCTTCTTCGCCGCCGGGAAGAGCGGCGTGGTCCTGGCGCCGCTCGGCACCCGTTTGACAGCCCATGAGCTCGCGTACGTCGTGCGCGATTCCGGGATGCGCGCCTTCGTCTACGACGGGGCGTTCGCCGCGATCGTCCGCGAGCTGCGACACCTCGTTTCACTCGACCACTGGATCGCCTTCGACGATCCGGTTGATCCATCCGACGTCAGGCTTGCGGATCTGCTTTCGCGAATCCCGGAGCCCGCACCCCGGACGCCGGTCTCCCCCGAAGATCCTTACTGTCTCCTCTACACCAGCGGCACGACGGGCAAGCCCAAGGGCGTGATCCTCCCGCACCGAATGATCACCTGGAACGGCTACAACACCGCCCTGTGCTGGCAACTGCGCGAGGACGACGTGTCCCCGATCTTCACCCCGCTTTACCACGCCGGCGGCCTGGGCGCGTTCCTGACCCCAATCTTCGCCATCGGCGGCACGATCGTGTTGCACGCCGGCTTCAATCCCACCGAGATCTGGCACACAGTTGAGAAAGAGCGCTGCACAGTCGTCCTCGGCGTGCCCACGATCTGGAAAATCCTCATGGAGGCGCCCGAGTTCGCCTCCGTTGACCTCTCGCACGTGCGATGGCTGGCCTCGGGCGGCGCCCCGCTGCCGCTCTACATCATTACGACGTTCCAGAAGCGTGGCGTTGTGTTCCGGCAGGGGTACGGCCTCACCGAAGTCGGCGTCAACTGCTTCGCGATGAGCAACGAGGAGTCGGTGAGCAAGGCGGGCTCGATCGGCCGGCCGCTGATGTTCACTCAAGCCAAGCTGATCGACGCCGAGGGCCTCGAGGTCGAGGTCGGTGAGGTCGGCGAGCTCCTGCTGCGCGGCCCGCACGTCTGCAACGGTTACTGGAACAACCTCGAGGCCACCGCGGCCGCCCGCGACGCCGAAGGCTGGTTCCACACCGGGGACCTGGCGCGGCGCGACGAGGACGATTTCTTCACCATCGCGGGCCGGAAGAAGGACATGTTCATCTCGGGCGGCGTCAACGTCTATCCGGCCGAAGTCGAGGGCGAATTGTTGCTGCATCCCGACGTGAAGGATGCGGGCGTCATCGGTGTGCCGCACGAGACCTGGGGCGAGGTCGGTGTGGCGTTCGTGGTGTGTCGCGAAGGCCGCACGCTGCGTGGCGAGGAGCTCACCGAGTTTCTCGACCGCCGGCTCGCGCGCTACAAGCTGCCCAAGGAGTACGTCTTTCTCGACGCCTTGCCGCGAACGGCGTACGGCAAGGTCGTGAAGAGGGAGCTGCAGCAACGGTACGAGAAGGCAAAGGAGCGGTAGGGAACCTCTCCTGCTGCCGCTCGCGCGGGGCGTGGACATTCCCACCCCCGGCAGCGAAAGGATGGTTGTGACCGGCGCCACGCTGCTGACGCACCGGGTTGACGGGGACGGCGAGCCGCTGCTGCTGCTCAACGGCGGGCTCATGACCATCGCATCGTGGGATGTCATCGTCGCCGAGTTCGGGCCCGCTCATCGCGTTGTGCGCTGTGACCTGCGCGGGCAGTTGCTCTCGCCCGGACTGGCACACCGTGAGCTTGCCGACAACGCCGACGACATCGTCATGCTGCTCGACGCCCTCGCGATCAAAAAGGCGCATGTCATCGCCACCTCACTCGGCGCCGAGGTCGCATTCGTGCTCGCGGCTCGGTTTCCGGACCGGGTGTCCTCGCTCGTCGCGGCCACCGTCGCCGACGTGACGCCAGCGTTCAAAGCCCAGCTCGCGGCGCTGCGCCGCGCGGTTGAGGAAGGTCTCTCACAGGGGGAGCGTGGGCGCGTGTTCGACGCCATCATGCCGCTCGTGTACTCGCCCGAATATCTGGCGGCGCAACGCGCGGAGTTTGCTTCCCGCCGGGGCCAGGTCACCCAGCTCCCCGACGCCTGGTACTCGGGTTTGGCGGATCTGCTCGCAGCACTGGCGAATTTCGACCTTTGGCCGTACCTTAACGCCGTCAGGTGTCCGACACTGATGATTGCCGCCGAAAACGACGCCCTCATGCCGCTGGCGCGGGTCCGCAAAGTCGCGGCAGCGGTCGCCGTGGCGCGCCTGGAGACCGTGGCGGCAAGTGGCCACGCGCTTGTGAACGAGAAGCCGCAGGAGTTCGTCTCGCTGTGCCTGCGCTTCCTGGCTGAGGTCAAGGACTTGGGAGGTCCATCATGAGAAAAAAGGTCTACGTCGCGTCGTACCATCAGTCGAAGTTCGGGAAGCTCATGGACATGACGGTGCCGGACATCATCGCCAACGCCGTGAAGGGTGTGTGCAACGAGATCAAGGTGCCGCCCTCCGCCATCGACGTGGGTTCGGTCGGCGCGGTCTGCAACATCTCCCTCAACTCCCAGGGACTGCTTGCCGGGCTGATGGCGGCGGTGCCGGGGTTGGCGGCCAAGCCGATCGAGTCGGTCGAGAACGCCTGCGCCACCGGCGGTCAGGCCATCCTGTCGGTCATCAACAAGCTCCAGGTCGGCGAGGGCGAGGTCGGACTCGCGGTCGGCTACGAGAAGATGCGCGACAACGAAGGCAAGATGGACGGCAAGCGCGTCGGCGAGGTGCTTGGCTACTTCTCGCACCCCGACGAGCGGGTCGGCAAGACCTTCGTCTTCCCCCACCTGTTCGCCGAGGTGATGCGCGACTACATGGCGGCCCACCACGTCAAGGAAGAGGATCTGGCGCAGATCGCGGTGATCGAGTACGGCAACGCCAAGTACAACCCGTACGCCCAGATGCAGAAGGTGCAGATCACGCTCGAGCAGGCGATGAAGATCGAGGGCATCAACCGCTACGTGGTGGATGGCCTGCCGTTGAAAACCTACGACTGCTCGCAAATCAGCGACGGCTACGCGGCGATGATCGTCGCCACCGAGGAAGGCTTGAAGAAGCTCGGCGTCGCCAAGGCCGGCGCCGTCGAGATCGCCGGCTACGCTCAGGCGACCGACCCGCTCAAGAAGGAAGGCCGCGACGTGCTCCGGCCCCAGGGCGCCAATGCCGCGATGCGCAAGGCGTACGCCATGGCCGGCGTCACGGCGGCCGACGTCAACGTCGCCGAGGTGCACGACTGCTTCACGGTCATGGGGGCGATCGGCGCCGAGGTACTCGGCAAGGCCACCTACGGCAAGGGCGCACAGTACTGGCTGGACGGCAAGGCGAACGTGGGCGGCGAGTGCGGCATCAACACCTCGGGCGGCCTGATCGCCAAGGGCCATCCCATCGGCGCCACCGGCGTGGCGATGGTGGGCTGGTGCGCCTGGCAGCTCCTCGGCAAGGCTCCGGCGGAGCTACAGGTGAAGAACGCGAAGGTGGCCGCGACGTTCAACATTGGCGGACCGATTTGCGCCTCGGTGTGCACCGTGTTGAAGCCTGCGTCGTGAGGCAGGTTGCGAGGGGAGAGCAGAAAGCGACACGGTCTGATCGTGAGGGCGGGACGTGCTCTCCCCTCCGCCCTCGCCGCCGAGCTCTGCATCAAGCGAGGTGAGCAATGGCCGAACCACCCTCCCCCACCCGCGAGGGGTTCCTCGCGGCCGACTCTCACCGCATTCACTGGGAGTATTTCGGCGACGGCACGCGCGAGGCGGTGTGCCTGTTGAACGGCCTCGCGATGCACACCAAGGCATGGTACTCGCTCCTGCCACTGCTGCAGCCGGAGTTCGACGTTCTGCTGTACGACTACCTCGGCCAGGGGGAGTCGTCGGCGCCCGACGAGCCTTACTCGATCACCCGTATCGCCAGCTACCTGACGATGATCATGGACGAGCTCGGCCTTGAGCGCATTCACTCCATGGGCATCTCCTACGGCGGCTTCGTCGCCATCGAGCATGCCCGCCAGTTCCACGACCGCCTGCATACCCTGACGTTGTCGGGGATCCTCCTCTCGCGCGAGGAGCTGTTCGAGATGTACGAGGCGATCTCGCTGCGCTTCTACCGCCTCGGTCCTGACCACTTCGGCCTCTACACCCACTACCTGTACGAGAAGATCTTCGGCGAGCCTTTCTTGCGCAAGGTCGGCCGCGACAGTCTCGAGCCGATGCGGCAGCGCTTCGAGGCGCGTTTCAAGGATCAAATCCACTGCCTCGTCCGCCTCACCGAAGCGCAGGAAGAGTACTTCGGCGAGCTTGACCGCCGCATGCCGGAGTACCGGGCGGTAACCACGCCGACCCTGGTCATGCCGGGCAGCGAGGATCGCGTCATTTCACTCCGGGCGCAGAAGAAGATGCTCGACATCTTTCCGAACTCGCGCTGGTTCCCGATCCCCGAGTGCGGCCACGTCGCGCACCTCGAACGCACCGACGTTTTCTTCCCCACCCTCAAGGCGTTCATGCGCGCCAAGAGCGTGGCGTTCGAGGTCTCCGGCTAGCGAAGAGCGCGGTCAGAGGACCGGCAGCGACGCGACACCGAGGCGGCTGGCTTCCGCCGCCAACAGACGAGCAAGCTCTTTCCTGAGGTCGGCCGGGGCTGGGGCCGGGTTGCCCTGCGCGATGATGCGCTTGACCTCGACGTGGGCGGCTGCACGCGCGTCGTGAGCGCCCGCCTTCTCCCAGTCGCCGTACGAGCCGCGGTCGAGCACAGCGCCGGGGAAAAAGAGTTCGGCGCGGAAGTTGGCGCGCGTGTGGCGGTGGCCGAGCAGGCTGCCGAGCTCGACGAGTTGCTGTAGCAGGTCCACCGCCGCGTCGGCCGAGTCGTGGCCAATGCCGCGCACGAGGCGCAACGCCATGCCGCAGGTTTCGTTGTCGAGCACAAGCTTCTCCAGGCTCTGGCAGCTCTCGAAGTCGAGCATGCCGGGGCCGGAGATCATGTTGATGCCAGCGAGCGCCGCGAGCACGGCGCCGAGACCTGACTCGAGGCCGGCCTGATAGTCCACGCCCTTGGCGTCAGAGAGGCCCATGTATGCATGCGTGGGGAGGCCGAGCTGCTTGCCCACCTGCGCGTACGCCGCGTCCACCATCATGGTCTCGATCGCGCCCATCGGCGTGGTGCCATGGCGCATGTCGAAAGCGGACGGCGAGCCCCCCCAGATGATCGGCGAGCCCGGCTGTACGAGCTGGTGGATGAGCACGCCGGAAAGGCTCTCGGCGCAGTGCTGCACCACCATCTCGCGCAGCGTGACCGGCGCAGTGGCGCCCGCGAGCGGCATCGAGACCAGCTCTGCCGGCACGCCGGAGCGGGCGCAGTCAATGAGCGCCTGGCAGGTCAGGTCACTCCACTTCAGCGGCGGCGTCGGGCAGCAATCGAAGATCGCAAGCGGACGCTGTGCCAGCTCGGCCTCGCCGCCGCGCACCGCGGCCAGCATCGCCTTCATCACGGCGAACGCGTCCTTGCGAAAGGTGCCGGTGACGATCGGCTTGCGCGAGTTGAGCAGCGCCACGTAGAGCCGGAAGCGGTCGCCCATCACCTCGGGCACGTCGCCGGGTATGAGAGCGGTGGACTGACCCGCGATGTTCTGGCACGCCTCGGTCACCCAGGCCAAATGGACGAGGTCGCCGGTCACCGGCTTGCGGTGACGTCCCGTCGCCGGGTCGAGAACGTGGAGCGCAGCGGAGCCCGGATCGAAGTGCACGGCATCGCCGCCGAGGTCGAGCGCCGGTCGGCCGTCGCGGTCGAACACCGTCACGCTCGACGGCGCGGTTGCAAGCGCCCGCCGCACTGCCGTCTCGCCGACGAACACGCGCTGGCCCTCACGCTTCAGGCACGCACCTACAAGCAACCTGAGTGCCTCCTCGTTTTCGACGAAGAACCCCACGCGCTCGAGAGCGGCAAGCGCGTCCGAGATGACGCGTTCGACCTGCTCGGCCGTGAACAGTTGCAGCCTCGGTCTGACCGTTTCCACGTCCCCGCCCACGTTCACCTCCGTCCTCTCCACCCGCGTTGTCGCGGTCGCCCGCACCGCACAATCACGCTAACGGATACGCCCAGGCGCCGACCCGGCGTCACGCGCTGCCGCGTTCCGGTGGCGGCAGTGCTCCATGCCACAGCGCGCGCACAGCGACGGCTCGTCGCCCGTTCTGGCCTCAGACTCGAAGCTGACGGCAAAGCTCACCGACTTGCGCGGGACCATCATTTGGCCGGTCGTCAACGTGACGCCGAGCTCAGCCGCCGGCAGCAGCGCGAGCAGCGCGCTCTGGCAGGCGACGTCCCAGGCGCCGTAGCCCGGGCTCACACGTGGCGCCGCGTGCAGACCCTCTGCGCGCGCCAGAGCGCACATGCTCTGATTGAGCGCGTCCGCCGTCGCCTCCGCCGCCGCCGAGCCGATGGCGTCGAGCAGCAGCGCGTCAAGCACTGTGCCGCGGTCGGTGCAGGCGGCGATCTCGTCTTCGAGCAGCGGGCCGATGGTGCACAGTCCGACGCCGACGCGCTCCGCCGGCTCGGGCATCCCCGCCGCGGCGGCAAGCGCCATCTCCACGATGCGGAAGGTGCCGCGGGGCGTCAACAGCGCCACGGCCTGCGGCCAGATCTCGTGCAGGCGCGACATCACCTTGTGCGAGCGCCGCGTGCCGTGACGGTAGCCGAGGTAACGGTGGACCTCGCCCTCGTCCACGTCGATCTGCAAGGCAAGCACGGTCGCCGGCTCCATCTAGGAGCCTGTCCGAGTAAGCGGGTGCGGTCGCGTTACGAGCGTCGCGGGGCCAGATGCAAGGCGCCGCGACGAAGGCGATGTTCCCCCATCGGCGAG
>Ga0209048_10000158_pt1 | contig 71209 bp, 69 predicted proteins | sample FrelakmetCRP12CR_FD_187146 | JGI IMG/M metagenome (GOLD analysis project Ga0209048, IMG submission 187146) | Freshwater lake sediment microbial communities from the University of Notre Dame, USA, for methane emissions studies - CRP12 CR (SPAdes)... | ecosystem: Environmental > Aquatic >...
GCAAGTCCTCGCCGGGTGTTCAACCCGGCTGCGGCTTTCGCCTTGCCTGCGGCCTTTCTGGCTGTCAACGCGATCCCCTCCAGTAGTGTGGACAGGCCCTAGCCCGTCTTTCTCAACTCGCCGCTGCTTTGCTCGGAATCGAGCGGTTTCGCGCACCCGGCCGTTCGGCGCGTCAAATTCACCGGCTCCACGCGGGTCGGCAGGAACATCGCGATGACCTGCGCGGAGTACCTCGACCCCGTGGTGCTCGAACTCGGCGGCAAGGCCAGGCCCACCCTCGCCCTACACTGCGGCTCACGCCGGTTTTCGCCGTGCGCGGCCTTGACCTTCCCTTCCTGACCCATGACCTCATGCTGAACTGGTTATTCAAGAAGCGTGGCGCCGTCGGCGCGCCGCAAGCCGCGCCCGCCCCGCAGCCCACGCCACAGGCGCGGGCCGATGACAAGTCGAAGCAGGCCGAGGTGGCCAGGGCCCTGTGGCTTCCCCGGTTGCAGGCGGCGCAGGGTGACGATGCGGCGCTGCTGCAAGTCGCGCAGGCGGCGACCGTGCTCGAAATCAAGCTCGCCGCGGTGGAAGCGCTGGTCACGGAAGAGGCGCTGAAGAAGGCCGAGCGCGAGTTTCGCAGCCACGACCGCAGCGTGCACCGCGCCGCCAAACGGCGGCTGCTGGCGGCCGTGGCACAGCGCGAAGCCCGCGCCCGTGCGAACGCATTGATCGAGACGGCCACGGCGTTGGCAGGCGTTGCGCTGCTCCCGGCCAACCGCCTGGTGGAGTTGGACCGCGACTGGCAGGCGCTCGACGCGCGCCTGCTGGACGCGAGCCAGCGCAGCGAATTCGCCGCCCAACGCGACCGCCTCGACGCCGCCGTGCGCGAGCGCGGCGAACAGCAGCAACGCCTGCAGCGCTGGAGCGCCGAAGCGACGCGGGCGCTGGCCGAATTGCGGCTCGCCTGCGCGCAGGCTGCCGCCCATGGCAGCGACGGCGACATCACGGTGCGCAGCGCGGCGGCCTGGGCACTGCTGGAGTCGCACCCCGAGGCTCCTGCCGCCGCCGCCCTGACCGAAGCCTTGAAGGAAGCGCTGCAGACGGCCGCGGCTGTCGAAGCTCGCCTGGCCTGGCTTGCCGCGCCGGAGTTGCCCGCCGAAGGCGCAGCCACTGCGGCCGACCGCTGGCAGGCGCTGCCGCCGCTGGCCGATGGCGAACCGGCCCGCCTGCTGAACGATCGCTTCGAGCAGTGGCAGCGCAGGCAGGCGCCCGCACGCGCCGCGGCGAGCGCGGCGCCCCTCTCGCCATTGGTGAGTACCGCGCCGGCCGCCGCGCAACTGCTCGGGCTGGACAGCTTGCTGCAACGGGCCGAGGCAGCGCTCGCCGAGGGCCAGCTCGGAGCCATGCTGCAGCACTTGCAGAGCATCGACGCCGCGCTGGATGCCATGAGCGGCATCAGGCTGGGTGACACACTGCACGCCCGCCACCAGGCCTTGCATGCCGAGCGCGCGCGGCTCAAGGGCTGGCAGCAATGGGGTGGCGGGCGGGCCCGCGACGACCTGGTGACCGAGGCCGAGGAACTGGCCCGGCGCACGTTGACCGCCGCCGATCCCGCCGCCCCCGATGTTTCGAAGTTGCCTCTCAAGGCGCATGGCGAGGTCATCCATGCGCTGCGCACGCGCTGGAAGGAACTCGACCGCCTGGGCGCGCCTGCCGGCCAGGCGCTGTGGCAGCGCTTCGATGCGGCGCTGCAGACGGCCTACGAGCCGGTGGCGGCGCACCAGGCCGCGCTGAAAGCCGCGCGCGAGGACAACCTGCTGGCACGCGAAGCGCTGCTGACCACGCTCGAGGCGACACCGGTGCAGACCGAGTTCACGAACGCCGACGAGCTGACCGCCTATTGGAAAGATCAGTTGCGCGCGCTCGAACGCTTCCACCTCGCTTGGCGCCAGCTGGGCCCGCTCGAACACACCGTGCCGGCGCGGGCACGCAGCGCGCTGCAGCAGCGCCTGCACGGCAGCGTCGAGCGCATCGAGGCGCCGCTGCAGGCGGCGCGCCGAGCGGCGGAGGCGGTACGTGAGCAGTTCATCGCTCGCGCCGAAGCGCTGGTGCGGGAACTCGGCACGAATCCGCAATTGCGCGACGCCATCCCGCGGGTGCGTGAGCTTCAGTCCGAATGGCAGCAGCACGCCCGGACGCTGCCGCTGGCGCGCGCGACCGAGAGCGCGCTGTGGGCAAGGTTCAAGGCGGCGACCGATGCCGTGTTCGCACAGCGCGAAGCCGCCTTCAGCGCACGCGAGGCCGAGTTGGCGGCCCACGTGCAGGCACGCGAGGCCCTGCTCGCACGCCTGTCCACGTTGAGCGACGATGCGCCCGTGGCAGAGCTGCAGCGCACCTTGGCCGAGGTCGATGGCGCCTGGCGCCAGCCCGTCGAGCTGCCGCGCGGCGCGGGCGGCGCCCTCGAGGCACGCTATCGCGATGTGCGCGAAGCCGCATTGCGGCACCTGAGCGAAGGTGCGCAGAAGCACTGGCAGGCCCAGTGCGACACCCTCGCAGCCAGGCTCGCGCTGTGCGAGGAACGCGAGCAGTCATCCACCGACAACAAGGGCGATCTCGCCGAACGCTGGGCCGCACAAGGCACGCTGCCGCCGGCCTGGGAAAAGGCGCTGGCGCAGCGCTGGGCGCAGCCCGCAGAGGCGGGTCCGCTACCCGGTCCGGCGTTCGACGAACTGCTGCTGCAGCTCGAGGCCGCGCTGGACCTGCCGGCCACGCCGGAGTCGTTGGCCACACGGCGCGAGCTGAAACTGCGCGCGATGAAGGACACGCTGGAAGGCCGCGCATCCTCGAACCCCGGCCCGGGACGGCCCGCCGAAGGGTGGTCCGCCGCGCTGCGCCAGAGCGGCGCCACCGAGGTGCAGCGCGAACGGCTTCATGCGCTCGTCGCGGCGCTGCGGCGGGCAGCGCCCGGGTCGCTGGAGTCACCCGCGCCCCGCGGATGACCATCTGGCCCGGCGTGCGCACCGGGCCGGGATTCATCGCGCCGGTTTCGGTGGCGCCGCCGGGCGGATGTGCGGCGACCTGGAATGCGCGGGACGAGGCCCACGGCCTTCGGGGCGGACATCCGGCCTATCCGGGCGCGGCATCTGCGCGCGGCGCTCGCGCTCCTGCCGCGCCTGCACCAGCGCGGCCTCCAGGCCGGCCTCGGCAATGCCCTTGAGCGCGCAGAAGTTCGCCCGCGTCAGCGTCGTCGTCTCGTAGGCGCGCAACAGCGCCGCGCGATCGCCCTGCGCCCGGTCGTCGGCCTCGCGCTGACGTCGGGCCTCGTCGAACGCCTTGCGCTGGGCGTCGCGTTCGGCGGCACGGCGCGCATCGCGGATCGCGCGGCGACGCTTGAGCTCGGCGACGGCGGCCCGGCGATGCTCTTCGGCCACCTCGCCCGCTGGCATGCCGTCGAGGTCCACGCGGTGTGGTGCGTTGACGAGCGCCTTGAGGTAGGCAGTGCTCGTGGTGTGCCGCTGCAGGAAGATGGCGAGCGTCTTCCTCGTGAAGAGGCCCGGCGCACGCTGCTGGACGTCGGCCTGGACGCGCAGCTTCAACGGCCGGGGCGCGCCGGGCCCGAAGACCGCCGGGAACAGCTCGGCCAACTTCACGGCGCAGGCGGCCGCAGACAGGTCTGCCACGACAGGCGCCGCGTGGACGACGGCGGGCGGCGAGTCGCCGACGGTGTCGGGCGCGAGAGTCTGGGCGACGGGCGTTGGGTTTTCGGGCACGGCGGGCAGGCGCAGGAAGAGTCGATGCCGAATTGTCGCCCCACTCGCGCCTTGCTCGGGCATCGGTCAAGACGGCACGCTCCTTCGATCGAGCCGCAACAGGCCGCGAATCGCCCTGCAGGCCGATTCGGCTGTACAACTGCGCAAGTTCCCGTCGCGATGGCAGCCAGCTCGCGCCACGCCGTGTTGCATCCGGGCGAAGGCACGAGCCCGCTGAAGAGGAGGTCAGGCATGGTCTTGCTCGAGTTCTCGATGGCCCCGATGGGCCGGGGCGAAAGCGTCAGCGTGCACGTTGCGCGCATCCTCGACGTGATCGACCGCTGCGGCCTTCCCTACCAGCTCACGCCGATGGGCACGATCCTCGAAGGCGAGTGGGCCGAGGTGATGGCGGTCGTCAGCGCCTGCTTCGAGACGCTGGCCGCCGACTGCCCGCGCATCGGCGTCCACCTCAAGGTCGACTACCGTGCCGGCCCCGCCGGACGACTGCAGTCGAAGACGGCGAAGGTCGAGCAGCACCTCGGGCGCAAGCTCAGCACCTGAGCCTGCGCGCGAACCGCGCGCGCTTGATGCGGGCGACGCGCGCCCACCCGTTCGCCGCTGTTCGGCTACCCTTGCGCCACTTCATGATCAGCCGGAGTTCACCGTGCAATATCGACGTCTCGGCCGCAGCGGCCTGAAGGTCAGTGAGCTTTCGCTCGGCTCCTGGGTCACGTACCACAACCAGGTCGACGTGAAGTCGGCCACCGAGATGCTCGCCGCCGCGATGGACGCCGGCGTGAACTTCTTCGACAACGCCGAGGTGTACGCCAGCGGCAAGAGCGAAGTGGTGATGGGCGAGGCGTTTCGCGCGCTCAAGTGGCCGCGCCTGAACTACATCGTGTCGACCAAGTTCTTCTGGGGCCTCGACCGCGAAGGTCATGCGACGAACCGCAAGGACACGCTGAACCGCAAGTACCTGTCGCAGGCGATCGACGGCTCGCTGCAGCGCCTGGGCCTGGACTTCATCGACCTCGTGTACTGCCACCGCCCGGATCCGAACACACCGATCGAGGAGACGGTGTGGGCGATGAGCGACATGATCACGCAGGGCAAGGCGCTCTACTGGGGCACGAGCGAGTGGAGCGCGGCCGAGATCCGGGCCGCGTGGGACATCGCCGAGCGCCACCACCTGCACAAGCCGGCGATGGAGCAGCCGCAGTACCACCTGTTGCACCGCAGGCGCGTCGAGCAGGAGTACGCGCGCCTCTACGAAGACATCGGCCTCGGCCTGACCACCTGGAGCCCGCTCGCGAGCGGCCTGCTCACCGGCAAGTACCGCGACGGCGTGCCGGCGGGCAGCCGCGGCGCCCTGGAGAACATGTCGTTCCTGGTCAACGGGCTGACCGATGCGGCGAAGAACGATGCCGTGGCCCGGCTCGAGCCGATCGCGCAGGAACTTGGCGGCAACGTGGCACAACTGGCAATCGCCTGGGTCAACCGCAATCCGCGCGTCAGCACGGTGATCCTCGGTGCATCGAAGCTCGCCCAGTTGCAGGACAACCTCGGCGCCCTCGCGCTGACGCCCCGGCTCACGCCCGAGGTGCTGGAGCGGATCGATGCGGCGACGAACGGACTCGTCGGCTGATCATCAACTGCCGTCCAGCGCTGCCAGTTGCTCCGGCGTGCCGATGTTGTTCCAGGCGCCGGTCAACACTTCGCCAGACAGCCGGCCCGCCCGAGCCGCATCGAACAACAGCGGCCCGAGGGCAGCGCGCGTTCCCGGCGCGATGCCCGCCACCAGCACGGCGCGGCACAGCGCGAGGTTGGCGTAGGTCCAGCGCAGGTCCGCGCCATCGCGCGTGACGCGGCCTGCCGCATCGAGTGCGAAGTCGCCTCCCGCGTGGTAGGGCGGATTCGGCACCAGCCAGAGGTGCGCCAGGTCGCTGCCGCGCTCGAAGGCCAGGGCGCGGTCGTTGTCGAAGTGGAAATCGGGTGCGTGGATGTCGGCCGAGACGAGCCAGAAGCAATCGCTGTCGCGGTCGACGAGCAGCGGCAGCGCCTTGGCGATGCCGCCCGCCGTCTCGAGCGCGCCGCCGTGGTCGCGCCCCTCCAGCGAGAAGCGCAGCGTGAGGCCCCAGCGCGAACCGTCGCCGAGCGCTTCGACGACCCGCTCTTCCAGCCATGCGGTGTTGATCACCACCTCGCGCACGCCGCCGCGCGCGAGGGCGAGCAGATGCCATTCAATCAGCGGCCGGCCGCGAACCGTCAGCAGCGGCTTCGGGGTGTGGTCGCTCAGCGGGCGCATCCGTTCGCCGCGGCCCGCGGCCAGGATCAGTGCCTTCACAGGCCACGCATGCGACGAACCAGCGCGCTCGTCGAGTAACCGTCGACGAAGCCGATCGCCAGCGCACGACCGCCCCAGCTTCGCACGAGCCGCGTCTCTTCGAGCGAATCGATGTCGTAGTCACCTCCCTTGACATAGCAGTCGGGCCGCACGAGCTGCAGCAGCCGCAGCGGCGTCGGCTCGTCGAACAGCGTCACGAGCGTCACGCTTTCGAGCGCCGCGATCACGCAGGCACGGTCGGCCTCGCCGTTGATCGGCCGCCCGGGCCCCTTGCCGAGGCCGCGCGCCGACATGTCGCTGTTGAGGCCGATGACGAGGCTGGCGCCGAGAGTGCGCGCCTCGGCGAGGTAGCTCACATGGCCGCGATGCAGGATGTCGAACACGCCGTTGGTGAAAACCAGTGGCCGCGGCAAGGTCTGCAGGCGGGCCGACAACTCGGCTCGCGGGCACAGCTTGTCAAGGAACGATGGCATGCCGGATTGTCGCCTGCGCGTCAGCACCATCGCCAGCGCTGCGCATAAACTGGCCGCGCATCAACAGGAGACAGACCCATGCTCAGCTTGTGCGGCTTCGCCATTTCGAACTACTACAACAAGGTCAAGATGGCCTTGCTGGAGAAGGGCGTCGATTTCACCGAGGAACGCGTGACGACGGGCAGCAAGGAAGAGGCCGTGCTCGCCTGCTCACCGCTCGGCAAGGTGCCTTTCGTTCGCACCGAGCACGGCGCCTTGTGCGAGAGCGAGGCGATCATGCGCTACGTCGAGGAGACCTGGCCCGAGCCGCCGCTGATGCCACCCGATGCCTGGGGCCGCGCCAAGGTGCACGAGCTCGTCACCTTCATCGATCTGCACCTCGAACTGGTGGCGCGCCAGCTCTACACGCAGGCCTTCTTCGGTGGCGCCGCCTTGGCCGATGCCGACAAGGAACGCATCCGCAAACTCCTGGTCAAGCACATCGCCGGTTTCAAGCGGCTGGCGCGGTTCGCGCCCTATGTTGCCGGGGATCGCTTCACGCAGGCCGACTGCGCCGCCTACGTGAGCCTGCCCCTGGTGGCACTGTCGACCAAGATCGTCTACGGCGAAGACCTGCTGGCTGCCGGCGGCATCGACTGGAAGCCCTACGCGAAGCTGATCGCGCAACGCGCGAGCGCGCAGAAGGTCGACGCCGACCGCAAGCTGGAGCAGGAGAAGATGGCCGCGGCGGCGAAGGCGAAGGCCAAGACGTAGTCCGCGCCGGCGCCGGGGACGAGGGGGAAAGGCGCCTCAGGCGGCGGTGGCCGCACTCGGCATCGGGCCCCTGGCCGCAGCGGCGAGGGCCTGCGTCACTTCCTTGCGGTAGCGGTTGAGCTCCTGCACGCTGGCGAAGCTGCGCTCCATCAGAAGACTCATGTTGTGCAGGATGCGCTCGACGACCTTGCCTTCCCACGCCGCATCGAACTGGATCTGCTTGTCGAGCCACTGCTCGAGCCAGCTCGGGTCGGGCAGGCGGCTTTGCACGGTGTCACGCGGGTAGAGCTTCTGGTTGACGTGCAGGTTGGTCGGGTGCAGCGCTTGAGCCGTGCGCCGGGCACTCGCCATCAGCACGCCGACCTTGGCGAATGCCGCCTTGGCCTCGTCACCGAAACTCAGCAGCGCGCGCTTCATGTAGCGCAGATAGGCGCCGCCGTGGCGAGCCTCATCGCGCGCCAGCGTCTCGTAGATGGCCTGGATCACCGGCTCGGTGTGCCACTCGGCGGCGCGGCGGTACCAATGGTTCAGGCGGATCTCGCCGCAGAAGTGCAGCATCAGCGTTTCCAGCGCCGGCGCCGGGTCGAACTCGAAGCGCACCTCGTGCAACTCGGCCTCGGTCGGCACGAGGTCGGGCCGGAAGCGCCGCAGGTACTCCATCAGGACCAGCGAGTGCTTCTGCTCCTCGAAGAACCAGACGCTGATGAAGGCCGAGAAGTCGCTGTCGTCGCGGTTGTCGCGCAGGAACATCTCGGTGGCCGGCAGCGCCGCCCACTCGGTGATGGCGTTCATCTTGATCGTCTGCGCCTGCTCGTCGCTGAGCCTGCTGGCGTCGAACGACGACCACGGAATATCGCGGTCCATGTTCCAGCGCACGGCCTCGAGCTGCTTGAAGAGTTCAGGGTAGAGCATGACGGAACCTTGAAGTTGGCCCGATGTTAAACGCAGTCGCATGTCAATGCCGTTACGGAACTTGGTCGCGGGCGGCGTCGCGCAGCAGGCGGCACGCTGCGCCCGTGACGCCCCGCCTGTTTCTCAAGGAAGTCTGGCGTGCACCGCGCGCCAGTGGCGCAGGGCGTCTGGCAGTTCCGCCAGCGACTTCTTTGCTGCCACACCCGCTACGGGCCGCCGGCGCAGCACGGGCGCTGACCCGCCGACCCACAGTTCGATCGTAGGTGGAAGCTTCGCGCGCAGTTCAACCAGTGCCTCGACGACCTTGTTCGGGTTCATGCAGCCGGTGACGCTGAGCGCGACCAGATCGGCGCGATAGGCCTCCGCCGCGAGCACGAGATCCCACACCGGCGTCTGCGTGCCGAGCGAGAAGCACTGTGCGCCTTCGGCCGCAAAGAGCGCCTCGGCCATCACCAGGCCGAGGCCATGCGGCTCGCCGGTCAGAGTGCTCAACAGCACGCGCGGCCTCTGGTGCGTCAGTGCTTCGGGCAGGCTGTGGATCCCGGAGCGGAGTACGGCTTGCGCTGCTTCCGTATAGACATGTTCCTGGAAGACCTCGAGCTGCCCGCGCATCCAGGCCTCACCCACGAGCGCGTTGAGCGGAGCCATCACGTTGGTCACGAAGGCGCTCAACCCCAGCCGCACCAGGGTCTGCCTGAGCTGTCCGCGCAACTGCCCGACATCATTCCCGCGCAGCAGCGCCAGCAGCGACTGCAACTCCGCAGCAGTACCCGGATCGTCCAGCACCCGCGGCGTATCGCTGCCTTCTTCGCTGAGCCGCTGCAATTCGTCGACCGACATCGGAACCAACCGGCCGGGACGATGGCCAGCATCCATCAGCCGCTTGACGAAACGCAGCTTCTCGATCTGCAGCAAGGAGTAGGCCCGCTCGCCCAGCCTGTCACGCACCGGTGCGGGGAAGCCGTAGCGGCGCTCCCAGACCCGAAGAGTCTCCTTGCTCAGGCCCGTTTCCCGCTCGACGGCAGTGATCGACAGCGTCTGCAGCTTCAAGACAGCGCGCCCCCGCCGGCGGCGGTCGCACGCCGGTTGACAGCAGCGGCGGCATGTTTGTCCACGACAAACTGTTGCATTACTGGATTCATTCCCCTATTATTCGAATAATTGAATATTTTGTCCAGTACAAGATGATGTTTCATCGAACCTCACCTCACCCAACAGACTTCGACAGTCCGGATGCGCACCGCTTGGCGCTGCGCGTGCGGGGACTTCCGAGAAAGGCGCTCGCCGAGTTGCCCGGCCTGGCGACCGCGGATTCCTTGTCGACGGTTGCTGTCGCCGTGATCTCTGCTCTTGCCTGGGTCGCATCGGGAAGCGGGGGCTGAGCCGATGCGCCGCATCGCCATCGTCGGCTCGGGCATCTCGGGGCTCGCCGCCGCGCGCGAACTGGCTGCCCACGCCCGCGTCACGCTGTTCGAGGCCGGCGACTACTTCGGCGGCCACACTCACACGGTCGACGCCACGGTCGACGGCGTGACGCACGGGGTGGACACCGGGTTCCTCGTCTTCAACGAGCGCACCTATCCGAACCTGATCCGCCTGTTCGGCGAACTGCAGGTCGAGACGGCGTTGTCCGACATGTCGTTCTCGGTGCAGGTGCCGGGCGCTGGCGGGTCGGCACCGCTGGAGTGGAGCGGCTCCGACCTGAACGGCGTGTTCGCACAGCGGGGCAACCTGCTGCGGCCGCGTTTCTGGCGGATGCTGCGTGACCTGTTGCGCTTCAATCGCCTCTGCACCGGGCTTGCGGAGCGCAACGCCGACAGCGAGCTCGTGCAGCCGATCGGCGACTTCCTCGCACAACACGGCTTCTCGCGCGAGTTCCGCGACTGGTATTTCCTGCCAATGATCGGCTGCATCTGGTCTTGCCCGACAGACCAGATGCTGCGCTTCCCGATCGCGACGATGATCCGCTTCTGCCACAACCACGGGCTGCTCCAGGTCGCCGACCGGCCGCGCTGGTTCACCGTCCGCGGCGGGGCGCGGCACTACGTCGAGAAGATCGTCGCCGGCCTCGCCGACGCCCGGCTTGCGACACCGGTGCGCAGCATCCGACGGCTGCCGCCTGCCGGCATGCCGGGCGGCGGCAGCGCCGGGGTGTGGGTCGCTACCGACGCTGGCAGCGAGCGCTTCGACGAGGTCGTTCTCGCCTGCCACAGCAACCAGTCGCTCGCGCTGCTGGCCGACCCGACGGACGAAGAGCGCAGCGTGCTCGGCGCGATCGGCTACCACCGCAACCGCGCGCTGCTGCACACCGACACCGCGGTGCTTCCGCGCCGCCGACGCGCCTGGGCAGCCTGGAACTACGAGCGCGCCACCGACGGGCCGCGCGAGCAGGCGGCGGTGTGCCTGCATTACCTGCTCAACAGGCTCCAGCCCCTGCCGTTCGCCACGCCGCTGATGGTGTCGCTCAATCCCGTTGCCCAGCCGCGCGCCGAGACGGTGCTCGGCGAGTTCGACTATGCGCACCCGGTGTTCGATCTGGCGGCCATCGCCGCGCAGCGCCGCGTGCCTGCGTTGCAGGGCCGTGCCGGCACGTGGTTCTGCGGCGCCTGGACGCGCTACGGCTTTCACGAGGATGGGCTGAGCTCGGGACTTGCGGTGGCATCGGCACTGAAGGCGCGCTGGGCCCGGGAGCCCGCGCAGGTGACACGGGAGGCCGCGTGAAAGCGCTCGGGCGCAACGGCACCGCTTTGCCACGGGCGGACGCGCCGCGGCCGCTGCTCGGCACCGGCGTCGTCCGCCACGCGCGCCTGCGCCCGGTGCTCAACCGCTTTGCCTATCCGACCTACTTCCTGCTGCTGCCGATGCGCAGCCTGCGCGAACGCGCGCACCCTTCACTGCATCGCAACGGCTTCGGCCTGATCGGCTTTCACGACCGCGACCACGGCGACGGCCGCGCTGACAGCCTCGCCTGGATCGATGACCTGCTCAACCACGAAGGCATCGGCGATGCGACTGGCGAAGTCTGGCTGCACTGCTATCCGCGCGTGCTGGGCTACGTCTTCAAGCCGGTCAGCTTCTGGTATTGCCACCGCGCCGACGGCAGCCTCGCTGCGATCGTCGTCGAGGTCAACAACACCTTCGGCGAGCGTCATTGCTACCTGCTCCGCGGGCCGAAGCTCGCCTACGGGCAGGAGGTGCAGGCGAGCAAGGTGTTCCACGTCTCGCCGTTTTGCCAGGTCGAGGGACGCTATCGATTCCGCTTCATGCGCACCGCGCGCCGCGGCCTCAACGAAGGACGCACGGTGGTGCGCATCGACCACGACGACGCCTCGGGTCCGTTGCTGCAGACCAGCGTCTCGGGCGAACTGCAGCCGCTGAGCGCAGCGAGCGCGCGGCGCGCCTTCTTCGGCATGCCACTGATGACGCTCGCCGTGATCGCACGCATCCACTGGCAGGCGGCGAAGCTGTTCCTCAAACGCGTTCCGTTCATCGCCAAGCCCGCGCCGCCGGCCACCTTCATCACTCACGCGCTACCCTAGTTCGACGCCATGACCACGACCAGCATCCTGCCCCACAGCCTGCCGGCAACGACGCCCGCTGCAGCACGCTCGGTGTTTCACCTGTTGCACCGGCTGCGCCACGGCTCGCTGACGCTGCACCTGCCAGACGGCAGCACGGCTCGCTTCGGCGCCGCGCGCGATGCTGAACCGCGCGCCGCGATGCGACTGCGCAACTGGAACGTCTTCTCGGCGGCATTGCGCTCGGGCGACATCGGCTTCGCCGAAAGCTTCGTCGCCGGCGACTGGTCCTCGCCCGACCTGACCGCGTTGCTGTCCCTGTTCATCGCCAACCGCGACCATTTCGAACGCGTCGTCTATGGCACCTGGTGGGGGTCGATGCTCCATCGCGCGAAACATCTGCTCAACCGCAACTCGCGTCGCGGCAGCAGGAAGAACATCCACGCGCACTATGACCTGGGCAACGAGTTCTACCGTCTGTGGCTGGACCCGACGATGAGCTACTCCAGCGCCTGGTTCGACGGCGACCGCTCGCGTCACATGGTGCAGGCGCAATGGGCCAAGGTGCGCCGCACGCTCACGCAATGCGGCGTGCGGCCGGGCGACCGCGTGCTCGAGATCGGCTGCGGCTGGGGCGGCCTCGCCGAATGCGCGGCGCGCGAGTTCGGCGCCCACGTCACCGGAGTCACGCTGTCACGCGAACAGCTCGCCTACGCGCAGCAGCGCCTGCGCGATGCGGGGCTGGCCGACCGTGCCACACTGCGCTACCAAGACTACCGCGAGATCGGACTCGACGCCGCCGAAAGCAAGTTCGACACGATCGTCTCGATCGAGATGTTCGAGGCCGTCGGCCGCGAATACTGGGGCAGCTACTTCGAGGCGATCAAGCGCAACCTCGCACCCGGCGGCAAGGCGTGCATCCAGAGCATCACGATCCGCGACGACCTGTTCGAGCGCTACGTCAGGTCGACCGACTTCATCCAGCAGTACATCTTCCCCGGGGGCCTGCTGCCGAGCCCGAGCGAGTTCCGCAAGGTGGCCGCCAAGGCCGGCCTCGAGGTGGTGAACGAATTCGACTTCGGGCTCGACTACGCCGAGACGCTGCGTCGCTGGCGCGAGCGCTTCCTGGGCGCCGAGGGATCGGTGCGCCGTCTCGGCTTCGACAGCCGCTTCATGCGCATCTGGGAGTTCTACCTCGCGTATTGCGAAGCGGCCTTCGCTACCGGCAACACGAGCGTCAGGCAGTTCACGCTGCAGCGGGCCTAGCCATGGACGCGTCGATGCCACACCTGTCGCGCCGCCGCGCGCTGCTGGCAGGGTTGGCCGGGCTAGGGGCCGCAGCAGCATGGGCAACCTCGCCGCTGCGACCCGAGCTCGCCGGACTGCCCGGTGCGCGGCTGCAAGGCAGCGGGCGCATGGTCTTTCTCGGCCTGCACATCTACGACGTCCGGTTGTGGGTGAGCGACGGCTTCAGCGCTGAGGCCTTCTCGCAGCGTCCACTGGCGATCGAGATCGAGTATGCCCGCGCGATCGCGGGGCAGCGCATTGCCGAGCGCTCGCTCGAGGAGATGCAGCGCATCGCGCCGCTCTCGGCGGATCAGTCGGCGGCCTGGCTGGCAGCGATGAGACAGGCGTTTCCCGACGTCGCCCGGGGTGATCGCCTGACCGGCCTGCACCGACCGGGCGAGGGCGCGCGCTTCTTCCACAACGGCAGGCTGCGCGCCGAGATCGCGGACGCCGATTTCGCACGCGCCTTCTTCGCGATCTGGTTGTCGCCGAAGACGTCCGAGCCGAGTCTGCGGTTGAGCTTGCTCGGTGCCAGTGCGTGATCGCCGCCGCCCTGCCTGAAAGCGCCTGGCAAGGAGGCTGGCGCAACGGCCTTTCGTACGGCGGACTCGGCCTGCCGCTGGCGTTCGTGGCGCTGCCGTTGTACGTCGTGCTCCCCAATCACTACGCAAGCGTCCATGGCGTGCCGCTGGCGCTGCTCGGCGCAGTGCTGCTCGGTGCACGGCTGCTCGACGCCGTGGTCGACCCGCTGATCGGACGTTGGGCCGACGAGCTGTTCGCCGGTTCTCCGCAACGTGCGTGGCGCGCGCTGGCGGCAGCTGCGGTGGTTCTGGTACTTGGGTTTCGGGCGCTGTTCTTCCCCGCGGTCGACGGCATGACCGCATTGCTATGCTGGTGCGCCACCGGCCTGGCCGTCACCTACCTGAGCTTCAGCACCGTCAGCGTGATCCACCAGGCCTGGGGGGCGCGCCTCGGCGGCGGCGAGACACAGCGCGCGCGCATCGTCGCCTGGCGCGAGGGCCTGTCGCTGGCAGGCGTGCTGGTGGCGAGCGTGCTGCCATCGCTGGCAGGACTGGGGGCCTCCACGCTGGCTTTCACGGCGCTGCTGCTGGCCGGAACGCTGATGCTGTGGCATGCGCCGCTGCCGGCGATGCCGCGCGAGGCACCGACCGCGGCACCGCTTGCGCTGCCTTGGGCAACGCCCGCGTTCCGCCGCCTGCTGGCGATCTACCTGTGCAACGGGATCGCCAGCGCGGTGCCGGCGACGCTGGTGCTGTTCTTCATCCGCGACCGCTTGCAGGCGCCCGCGTTCGAGCCATTGTTCCTGGTCAGCTACTTTGCTGCCGGGGCACTGTCGATCCCACTCTGGGTGCGGTTGGTTGCGCACTACGGGCTGGCGCGCAGCTGGCTGGGCTCGATGGGGCTGGCCATTGCCGGCTTCGGCTGGGCGACGCGGCTAGGCGCGGGCGACGTGGCCGCCTTCACCGCCGTTTGCCTGACCAGTGGCGTGGCGCTCGGCGCTGACCTGACGCTGCCGAGCGCGCTGCTCACCGGTGTGATCCAGCGGGCCGGGCATGCCCAACGCGCCGAGGGCTCGTACATGGGCTGGTGGAACTTCGCCACCAAGCTCAACCTTGCGCTTGCCGCGGGGCTGGCACTGCCTGTCCTGCAGGCCTTCGGTTACGCACCTGGCGTGCGTGACGCGGCTGCGCTGTCCGCGCTGACCGGCGCCTATTGCCTGCTGCCCTGCACGCTCAAGCTGGCCGCTGCCGCGCTGCTGTATTTCACTTGGAACTGCGACAAGGACCCTCACCCATGAATCGACGCTGGCTCGCCGTGTACTCCGCCATCTGCACGGCATGCCTGATCGGCGGCTGCGCCTCGCCCACGCCGGCCGACTACGCCGCCGAGAAGCCGCCGCTCGACCTGCGCAGCTACTTTGACGGCGACATCACGGCGCACGGCATCTTCACCGATCGTTCTGGCAAGGTCGTCAAGCGCTTCACGGTGCAAATGAAGTGCGGCTGGCAAGGCGACGACGGCGTGCTCGACGAAGCCTTCACCTACAGCGACGGCAGCACAGAGCGGCGTGTCTGGCGCATCCGCAAGCTGCCCGAGTCGCAGGGCCCGGGCCGCTACAGCGGGCAGGCCGGCGACGTGGTCGGCACTGCCGAGGGTCAGGCTGCGGGCAATGCGCTGCGCTGGTCGTACACCTTGCGCCTGAAGGTCGACGGACGCGAGATCGACGTGCAGTTCGACGACTGGATGTTCCTGGTCGACGAGCGCGTGATGCTCAACAAGGCCGTGATGAGCAAGTTCGGCGTGCGCCTGGGCGAAGTGACGCTCAGCTTCACCAAGCAGCCCTAACTCGCCATGCCGCTCAACCCGCCCCTGGCCGACTGGGCCGGTCGCAGCGCCTGGCTGGTCGGCGCCTCGACCGGTATCGGCCGCGCCACGGCATCGCTGCTGCATGCGCGGGGGGCGCGCGTCGTGGTCTCGGCGCGCAACGTGCGCGTGCTCGATGAGTTCGTCGCCACGCACCCGGGAAGCATCGGCCTGCCGTTCGACGTGACCGATCGCCCTGCGGTGGCCGAGGCGGCAGCGCAGGTGGCCGCCGCCTGCGGCTCGATGGACCTGGTGCTCTACTGTGTCGGGCACTACAAGGCCATGCGCGCAACCGACTTCGATCTGGTCGAGGCATTGCGCCATGTGCAGGTGAATCAGGTGGGCGCGCTGCACCTGATCGCCGCCGTGCTTCCGGTTCTTCTGAAGCAGCGCAAAGGCCATCTGAGCCTCATCTCCAGCGTTGCCGGCTATCGCGGGCTCCCGAACGCGTTGGCCTACGGCCCGACCAAGGCAGCGCTGATCAATCTGGCCGAGACGCTTTACCTCGACCTGGCGCCGCTGGGCATCGGCGTCTCGGTGATCAACCCCGGATTCGTCGAGACGCCACTGACGGCGCAGAATGCCTTTGTCATGCCCGCGCTGATCAGCCCAGAACAGGCCGCACTCGCGATCACCGAGGGCTGGGCAGCAGGCCGGTTCGAGATTCACTTCCCGAAGCGATTCACGCTGTGGCTGAAGGCCCTGCGACATCTCCCCGACAACCTGTATTTCCGCGTCATCCGTCGCGCGACCGGCCTGTGAACGAACCGCCGCGCCACAGCGACCTGCGCATCGCTCGCATCGTGACGCTGTTCGAGCAGCTCACGCCTGACGACGTGGCGCGGCTCGGCGAGTACTACACGCTGGACGCGAAGTTCAAGGACCCGTTCAACCAGGTCCAGGGCGTGACGCAGGTGCAGCGCATCTTCGGCCACATGTTCGACGCGCTGGCCGAACCGCGCTTCGCCGTCCACGACATCGTGGCGCAGGGCGACCAATGCTTCATGACCTGGGACTTCGTGTTTCGCTTCCGGCGCTTCAGCAGCGCACTCCAGACGGTGCACGGCAGCTCGCACTTGCACCTTGCCGGCGACGGCCGGATCGATTTGCACCGCGACTACTGGGACGCCGCCGAAGAACTGTACGAGAAACTGCCCGTGCTCGGCGCGCTGATGCGCTGGCTCAAGAAGCGGGCCAACACCTGAGTTCCGGCGTGGGCGCGTGCTACGCGGACAGTGTCGCACCGACCATCGAACCCGACCCGGCGCGCCAAGCCTACAGCCAGCGCTTGCGCCTGAAGTACCAGAATGGCGTGACCACGCTGACCGCCATCAGCGCCAGCGCAAACGGATAGCCGAGCGACCAGTCCAGCTCGGGGATCGCCTTGAAGTTCATGCCGTAGATGCTGGCGATCAGCGTCGGCGGCAGCAGCGCGACGCTGGCCACCGAGAAGATCTTGATGATCTTGTTCTGGTTGATGTTGATGAAACCGACCGTCGCGTTCATCAGGAAGTTGATCTTGTCGAACAGGAAGGTCGTGTGGCTGTCCAGCGAGTCGATGTCGCGCAGGATCTGGCGCGCCTCCTCGAACTGCTCGGCATTGAGCATGCGTGCCCGCATCATGAAGCTGACCGCGCGCCGCGTGTCCATCACGTTACGGCGGATGCGGCCATTCAGATCTTCCTCCTTGGCGATTGCGGCCAGCGCCTCGCCAGCGGCCTCGTCGTTGATGTTGCGCTTGAGCACGTTCGCGCTCACCGACTCGAGCGCGTCGTAGATGCTCTCTAGCGCGTCGGCCGAGTACTCCGCGTCGGCGTCGTAGAGTTTGAGCAGCACGTCCTTGGCATCGTCGATCAGCGCCGGGATGCGCCGCGCCCGCAGTCGCAGCAAGCGGAACACCGGCAGGTCTTCGCCGTGCACCGAGAACAGCACCTTGTTGTGAAGGATGAACGCCGCCCGCACGTTGCGCGGGTCCTCGTTGTCGTCGATCAGGAAGTCTGAGCGGATGTGCAACTCGCCGTTGTCTTCCTCGTAGAAGCGAGCCGATTCCTCCAGGTCTTCATCGACGATGTCGTCCGGGATCGCCAGGCCGAAGCGGCTGGCGATCCAGCTCTTTTCCTGTGGCGTGGGTGCTTCCATGTCGACCCAGACCGGGTCGACGCCGGTCAGCGCCGCAGCGCTGGCTATCTCTTCCTGAAACAGCCGGCCGTTGACCAGCGTGAACACGTTCAGCATTGAACTCTCCAGCACGGGCACGGCTTGTGGCCGACGGCGCGGGTCGCGTTGGCGGATCGCGACCCTCTCGCGCCCGGCTGGCGCTGGAGGGGCCGGTCACCGAGGGTGACAACCGTCCAAGATGTTCCTCAGGACTTCGATGGCCAAATTATCGCATCGCGCCGCGGAGAGCCCAGCGAGCATTCTGCGCTCCGAAGTAGCATGTTTCCAGCGATGTCTTTTGCTTGTCACGTGATGTTTTCGCGAGCACACTGATTGCGCCTCGGCCATGCGCCATCCTGCGCTCTCTTCCGCCCTGTATCCCCGATTTCACCCCCCAACCCCTGCAAAGGAGGATCTATGAACTTGACGATCAGCGGCCACCATCTTGAAGTGACGCCTGCGCTTCGTGAGTATGTGCTTGCGAAGCTGGACCGGGTCACGCGCCATTTCGATCAGGTTATGGACATCAACGTGCTGCTGTCGATCGAGAAGCTGAAGGAAAAGGAACGAAGGCAGAAAGCCGAAGTCACGCTGCGCGTCAAGGGCAAGGACATCTTCGTCGAGCACGCGCATGAAGATCTGTATGCCGCGATCGACCAGCTGATGGACAAGCTCGATCGCCAGGTCTGCCGACACAAGGAGATGCTGCAGGACCATCACCATCATTCGCCCAAGCGGGTGAATGCCGCGACGCAATGAGTGAGTGTCGGGTTGCAGAGCGGCCTTCGGGCCGCTTTTTTCACGCCATTGGGACGAACCGCTGTCGGCGCCTTGATCGAAATGGAGCCAATCTGTTGTTGCGCAGCGGCAGCCTGCCCACATTGTTCACGCGATTGCGCTGCATGATGCGCACGAAGACCCCCCCTTCCTATAATCGCGTCCTTTGGATGCTGTTGACCTCGACTCAGGCTGCCAAGCTGAAAGCCGTTGTCGTGACCCGATGAACCGTCTTGCCGCCATCCTGCCGCCCAGCAACGTGCTGGTGAACGTGGACGCCACCAGCAAGAAGCGCGCGTTCGAGCACGCCGGGCTGCTCTTCGAGAACCAGCACGCGATCGCTCGTGCGACCGTCACCGACAACCTCTTCGCGCGCGAACGTCTGGGCTCGACCGGACTCGGTCACGGCGTCGCCATTCCGCACGGTCGCATCAAGGGCCTGAAGAATCCGCTCGCGGCGGCGGTGCGCGTGCAGCAGGCGATTCCGTTCGACGCCCCCGACGACGAGCCGGTCAGCCTGCTGATCTTCCTGCTCGTCCCCGAGGCTGCGACGCAGCGTCATCTGGAGATTCTTTCCGAGATCGCCGAGATGCTCTCCGACCGCGAGTTGCGCGAACGGCTGAAGACGGAGCCCGATGCGGCCAAAGTCCACGCGCTTATCGCGAACTGGGAGCCGCTGAAGTCGGTCGCCTGAGGACCGAGCGCGCGTGAAACCCACCGTCATCAGTGCCGAGGCACTGTTCGAGGAGCACCGCCCGGCCTTGCGCTGGGAGTGGATCGCCGGCCACGCGCACCCCGAGCGCCGGTTCGACGAAGCCGCGGTGCGCAACGCGCAGTCGGCGGCGGATCTGGTCGGTTATCTGAACTACATCCACCCCTACAGGGTGCAGATCGTCGGCCGGCGCGAGGTGGCTTACCTGCTCGCTTCGGCGCCGGAAGACCAGGAGCGGCGTATCCAGCGCATCGTCACCCTCGAGCCTCCGGTCGTCATCGTGGCCGATGCGCAAGCGCCGCCCGAGCGCCTGGTCGGCCTGTGCGACCGCGCCGACATCCCGCTGTTCGTCACTGCCGAACCCGCCGGCCATGTGATCGACGTCGTGCGCGGCTATCTGAGCCAGCACTTCGCCGAGCGCACCACGCGTCACGGCGTGTTCATGGACATCCTCGGCCTGGGCGTGCTGTTGACCGGCGAGTCGGGGCTCGGAAAGAGCGAACTCGGGCTCGAGCTGATCTCGCGCGGCCACGGGCTGGTGGCCGACGATGCGGTGGACCTGTACCAGGTGTCTCAGACCGCCATCGAGGGTCGTTGCCCCGACCTGCTGCTCAACCTGCTCGAGGTGCGCGGCATCGGTCTGCTCGACATCAAGGCGATCTTTGGCGAGACGGCGGTGCGCCGCAAGATGCGCCTGAAGCTGATCGTGCACCTGGTGCGCAAGGACACGCTGGAGCGCGAATTCGAGCGCCTGCCCTACGAGCCGCTGTACGAGGAGATCCTCGACGTCCCGGTGCTCAAGGTGGTGATCGCGGTCGACGCCGGGCGCAACCTGGCCGTGCTGGTCGAGGCCGCGGTGCGCAACACCATCCTGCAGTTGCGCGGCATCGACACCTACCGCGAGTTCATTGCACGCCACCAGAAGGCCATGGGCCGCCCGCTAGGCTGAGCCGCCACAGCGAAGGCGGCTCGAACCTGCGCCGCCCGGCACGATTGCACGGGTGCTTCGGGCCCACGCGAGGCGAAGGCACCCGCGATGCCCTACTTGGGTCGGTGCGGGCAGTTCGTCTTGACACACACGGCGTACATCGCGAGCGCATGATCCTGCAACTCGAAGCCGCGAGCCTGCGCGACACTGCGCTGGCGCCGTTCGATCTCGGGATCGTAGAACTCCTCGACCCGTCCGCAGTCCAGGCACACCAGGTGGTCGTGATGCGTGCCCTCGTTCAGCTCGAACAACGCCTTCCCGGACTCGAAGTGGTTGCGCGACAGGATGCCTGCCTGCTCGAACTGCATCAGCACGCGGTACACGGTGGCCAGACCGATGTCCGACCCTTCGTGAAGCAGCGCCTTGTAGACGTCCTCGGCCGTCATGTGGCGCAGCGCCGTCTTCTGGAAGACCTCCAGAATCCTGATACGCGGCAGCGTGGCCTTCAGTCCTGAACTCTTGAGTTCTTCGGCGTGTGTCATGGCAGTTTCGATGCGGAGCGGCGTGTCGGCCCAGCCGCTAGAATCGTTCATCATATCGAGGTCGGACATCCCGGACGTGGCTGCCCACACCATGCGTCAGTTGATTCGCCAGTTGCCTCGCCCCAGCCTGCCGCGGGCGAGCGCGGGCTCGGTCGTCGCTGCGCTCGCGCTGGGCGTGCTGGCGGGATGCTCGTCGCTCGAGTCGAACCGATGGACCAATGTCTTCCTGCCCTACCGCATCGAGGTGGTGCAGGGCAACGTCGTCACCAGCGAGCAGATCGCCCGCGTCGCTCCAGGGATGACCCGCGTGCAGGTGCGCGACGTCCTCGGCTCGCCGCTCGTCACCGACATCTTCCATGGCGACCGATGGGACTACGTCTTCATGCTCGACCGCCCCGGCACGCCGTTACAAAAACGTGCGGTCGTGGTGATCTTCGATGGCGACAAGCTGGCGCGAGTCGATGCGCCGGCACTGCCTTCCGACAGCGAGTTCATCAACTCGATCGACCCCTTCCGGGTACGCCGCGAGGTGCCGACGCTGGCGCTCTCCGAAGAGCAAATCCGGGCGCTGCCGGTGCCGCAGCGTCCTGCCCCAGCCGCCTCGGCGTCCGAGGGCCCGGTGCGTGACTACCCACCGCTCGAACCGCGCGGATGAGTGCGCCCGTCAGCCCTCTGCGAGTCGCCGTGTCCGGCGCGTCGGGCCGCATGGGCCGCATGCTGATCGAAGCCGTTGTCGGCGCCGGCGACTGCATGCTGACCGGGGCACTCGACATGCCGGACAGCCCTTCCATCGGCCAAGACGCGGCAGCATTCCTTGGCCGAGCCAGCGACGTGCGCATCAACGCCGATCTGCGCGCCGGCCTCTCCGGGGCGCAAGTGCTGATCGACTTCACTCGACCCGAGGGCACGCTGGCGCACCTGGCCGTTTGCCGCGAGCTGGGCGTGAAGGCCGTCATCGGGACGACTGGCTTCAGCGATACACAGAAGGCCGAGATCGGCGCGCACGCGCGCCACATCGGGATCGTGCTGGCGCCCAACATGAGCGTCGGCGTGAACGTGGTGCTGCGCCTGATCGACATGGCCGCGCGCGCTCTCAGCCAAGGCTACGATATCGAAATCGTCGAGGCACACCACCGGCACAAGATCGACGCGCCGAGCGGCACTGCGCTGCAGATGGGCCAAGTGGCGGCGGCCGCGCTCGGGCGCGACCTGAAGCAATGCGCCGTCTATGCCCGTGAAGGTGTGACCGGCGAGCGCGACCCGTCGACGATCGGCTTCGCCACGATCCGCGGTGGCGACATCGTCGGCGACCACACGGTTCTCTTCGCCGGCACTGGCGAGCGCATCGAGATCAGCCACAAGGCGAGCAGCCGCGCCACCTTTGCCCAGGGCAGCCTGCGCGCGGCGCGCTTCCTGGTGGGCCAGGGCTCGGGCCTTTTCGACATGAACGATGTGCTGGGCCTGGACCAGAAGTCGCGATGACAGGCTTCGAATCCTTCTGGGAACAGGGCGACGCGATCACCCGCGCGGTCGCCTTGCTGCTGTTGCTGATGTCGGTCAGCGCCTGGGTGATGATTTTCTGGAAGGGATGGCTGCTGCGCCGCGCGCGGACCGATATCGAACGTGCGGTGCCTGCGTTCTGGGCCGCAATGACGCTCGACGAGGGGCGCTTGCAGTTGACGCAGTTCGATCGCGAAGGCGTGCTGCAACCGCTTCTGGCCGCTGCGACAGACAGTGCCAATGCGAGCACGCTTGAGGGTCGCGGGCACCTGCAATCGCAACTCACACGACGCCTGCGTGGTGCGCTGCACGCAGTTCTCGCGCAACTGCAATTCGGCCAGGTGCTGCTGGCATCGATAGGCAGCACGGCACCGTTCATCGGCCTGTTCGGCACCGTCTGGGGCATCTATCACGCGCTGATCAGTATCTCGGCCGGCGGCGCCATCACGATCGAAAAGGTGTCAGGCCCTGTCGGCGAGGCGCTGGTGATGACGGCCGCCGGCCTGGCAGTGGCAATCCCTGCGGTGCTCGCCTACAACATCTTCGGCAAGATGGTCGGCACCTGCGAAGCTGAACTCGAGGGTTTCGCGCACGACCTGCGCGAGATGGTGACAGGCGAGGCCTGAGCATGTCCTTCGGCCGCCTCGAACGCACGCTCGGCCCGCAGCCTATGGGCGAAATCAACATGACGCCGCTGATCGACGTGATGCTGGTGCTTCTGGTGATCTTCATGATCACCGCGCCGCTGATGACGAGCAGCTTGAAGCTCGACCTGCCGCGCAGCGATGCCGCCGGGCCGAGCGAGTCGCCGAAGTTCCTGGCCGTCGCGATCACGCCCGACGGCGCGCTCTTTCTCGGCGACGAAAAACTCGCGCCCGATGCCTTCAGCGCGCGCATCGCTGATGCCGCGCGGCAGACGCCCGACATCGAGGTGCAGCTGCGGGCCGACAAGCGCACGCCCTACGGCCAGGTTGCCGAACTGATCGGGCGGGTGCAGAAGGCCGGGCTGAACCGGATCGCGTTCGTCACCGAGGCCCCGGCGGCTGCGACGACCGAGCCCGCGCCCGCAGCATCTCGCTGAGCCGCCCCCGGCGCGCGGCGCCGCGCGGGGTGCGCTTCCTATAATCGGGGTCACCTTCAACAGGCGCCCTGCGGCAGGCCCGCTGCGCCCGGCCCTTCCCGATGAGCACCGCAGAACCACCCCGCTACGACGCCCAGGAGATCGAGAAGGCCACCCAGGCGCACTGGCACTCGCGCGACGCCTACCGCGTGACCGAAGACGCGAGCCGTCCCAAGTTCTATGCCTGCTCGATGCTGCCCTACCCGAGCGGCAAGCTGCACATGGGCCATGTGCGCAATTACACGATCAACGACATGCTCGCGCGCCAGTTGCGCATGAAGGGCATGAACGTACTGATGCCGATGGGCTGGGACGCCTTTGGTCTGCCGGCCGAGAACGCGGCGATGAAGAACGGCGTGCCGCCCGCCAAGTGGACCTACCAGAACATCGCCTACATGAAGGCGCAGATGCAGGCGATGGGCCTGGCGATCGACTGGTCGCGCGAGGTCACCACCTGCTCGCCCGAGTACTACAAGTGGAACCAGTGGCTGTTCCTGAAGATGCTGGAGGCAGGCATCGCCGAGAGGCGGACGCAGGTCGTCAACTGGGACCCGGTCGACCAGACCGTACTCGCCAACGAGCAGGTCATCGACGGCCGCGGTTGGCGCTCGGGCGCACTGATCGAGAAGCGTGAGATCCCCGGCTACTACCTCAACATCACCCGCTACGCGGACGAGTTGCTGGGGCAGGTGGAGCACGGCCTGCCCGGCTGGCCCGACCGCGTCAAGCTGATGCAGGCAAACTGGATCGGCAAGAGCGCAGGCGTGCGCTTCGCCTTCCCGCACCAGATCCAGGACACCGACGGCAGGTTGATCCAGGATGGCAAGCTGTGGGTCTTCACGACCCGCGTCGACACCATCATGGGCGTGAGTTTCTGCGCCGTGGCGCCCGAGCACCCTCTGGCCGTTCACGCGGCAAAGAGCAACCCGCAGCTCGCCACGTTCATCGAGGAATGCAAGGCCGGCGGCACCACCGAGGCCGAACTGGCGTTGCGCGACAAGCAAGGCATGCGCACCGGGCTCGTCGTGACCCACCCGCTGAGCCACGAGCAGCTCGAGGTCTGGGTTGGCAACTACGTGCTGATGAGCTACGGCGACGGCGCGGTGATGGGCGTGCCGGCACACGACGAGCGCGATTTCGCATTCGCGAAAAAGTACGGGCTGCCGATTACGCAGGTGATCGCGGTCGACGGCGAGCATTTCAGCTACGACCATTGGCAGGATTGGTACGCCGACAAGCAGCGGGGCGTCACCGTCAATTCCGATCTCTACAGCGGGCTCGCCCACCAGCCGGCGATCGATGCCATCGCGCATGCGCTGGAGGCGCACGGCCTGGGTGGCAAGACAACGCGGTGGCGCTTGCGCGACTGGGGCATCAGCCGCCAGCGCTACTGGGGCACGCCGATCCCCATCATCCATTGCGACGGCTGCGGCGCAGTGCCGGTGCCCGAACGTGACCTGCCCGTTGTGCTGCCCGAAGACCTGGTTCCCGACGGCAGCGGCAATCCGCTCGCCAGGTGCACCGCGTTCCTGAACGTGGCCTGCCCGGCCTGCGGCCGGCCGGCGAGGCGCGAGACCGACACGATGGACACCTTCGTCGACTCGTCGTGGTACTTCATGCGCTACTGCGACCCGCATCGCAGCGAGGCGATGGTCGGCGCCGGAACGCAGTATTGGATGCCGGTGGACCAGTACATCGGCGGCATCGAGCACGCCATCCTGCACCTGCTGTATGCGCGCTTCTGGACCAAGGTCATGCGCGACATGAAGCTCGTCGCCATCGACGAGCCGTTCACCCACCTGCTGACACAGGGCATGGTTCTGAACGAAGCCTTCGTGCGCACCCATGAGCAGGGCGGCAAGGAGTATTTCTGGGCTGCCGATCTCGATATCGTCCGCGACGAGCATGCGGCCGTCGTCTCCGTCACCACCAAGGCCGACGGCCTGCCGGCCGAATACGAAGGCTGGACGACGATGTCCAAGTCGAAGAACAACGGCGTCGATCCGCAGGACCTGATCACACGCTATGGGGCCGATACCGCTAGGCTTTTCGTGATGTTCGCTTCGCCGCCCGAGCAGACCCTCGAATGGAGCGACGCCGGAGTGGAAGGGGCACACCGCTTCCTCAAGCGCGTGTGGGCTTTCGGCGGCCGCAACGCGCAAGCGATCCGCGGCGCGGGCGTCATCGGCGGCGGCGCGAACGAGCCCGACGCCGCAGCCCGCTTGCTGCGGCGCGAGCTGCACGGCGTGCTGCGTCAGATCAGCTACGACTACGAGCGCATGCAGTACAACACCGTCGTCTCCGGTGCGATGAAACTGCTCAATGCGCTCGAAGCCTTCAAGAGTGAGGCGCCGGCGGTGCTGCGCGAGGCCTACGGCATCCTGCTGCGGGTGCTCTACCCGGCATGCCCGCATCTGACCCACAGGCTGTGGCAGGACTTGGGCTACGCCAGCGAACTCGGTGACCTGCTCGATGCGCCGTGGCCGCACGTCGAGGAGGCGGCACTGGCCCAGGAAGAGATCGAGCTGATGCTACAGGTCAACGGCAAGCTGCGCGGGGCGGTCAAGGTGCCGGCCACGGCCGACCGCGCCGCGATCGAGGCCGCGGCGCTCGCGAGCCCGGATTTCGCGCGCTTCGGCGAGGGACGCGCCGTGAAGCGCGTGATCGTCGTGCCGGGACGACTCGTCAACGTGGTCCTGTGATGGCCGCCGTGGCGTTGCGGCGCCGCCAGCTGATGCTGGGAGTGCCCACCGCGATCGCGCTCGCCGGATGTGGATTCGAGTTGCGCCGCGCGCCTGAGATGCGCTTCCAGAGGGTGCAGCTGAGCGGCTTCGGCCCCAAGTCGCCGCTGGCACATGAGCTGCGGCAGAGCATCGATGCGAGTCCGGGAACAAGGGTTGTCGACAGCCTCGCGCAGGCGCAGGTCGTGCTCGAGGCGCTGACCGACGCGCGCGAACGCAGCGTGCTCGCCTACAGCGCCACCGGCCTGGTGCTCGAGCTCGAGCTGCGCGCGCGGCTGAACTTCCGCCTCCGCACCGTGGGCGGCAAGGAGCTGATCCCGCCAACCGAAATCCTCCAGGTGCGCGAACTCAGCTACAACGAAGGCGTCGCCCTGGCCAAGCAGTACGAAGAGGCGTTCCAGTTCAAGGCGATGCAGAGCGACATCGTCGCGCAGGTGGTCCGCCGCCTCGCAGCCGTCCCCCCGCTCTAATGCAACTGCGCACCGATCAGCTCGCAGCCCACCTGGCCAAAGGCCTGCGACGCATCTACACAGTGCACGGCGACGAGCCTCTGCTCGTGCAGGAGGCCGCCGACGCGGTTCGCGTCGCGGCTCGCGCCGCGGGCTGCGGCGAGCGCCAGGTGCACACCGTCAGCGGGCAGCATTTCGACTGGAGCGGCCTCGTCGGAGCGGCGCGGGCCATGAGTCTGTTCACCGAGCGGCAACTGATCGAGATCCGCGTCCCCTCGGGCAAGCCGGGCAAGGACGGCTCCGATGCGCTGCAGCGCTACTGCGCGGCGCTGTCCGATGACGTGGTGACGCTCGTCACGCTGCCGCGGCTCGACCGTGCACAGCTCTCCAGCGGCTGGTTCACGGCGCTCGATGCGTCGGGCGTCACTTTGCGCGTCGACGCGATAGAGCGCGCTGCGCTACCGCAGTGGATTGCGCAGCGCCTGGCCGCTCAAGGCCAACGCGTCCCGGCTGGCGAAGCGGGGCAGAAGGCGCTCGCCTTCTTCGCCGACCGGGTGGAAGGCAACCTGCTCGCCGCGCACCAGGAAATCATCAAGCTCGGTCTGCTCCACGGCAGCGGCGAGCTGAGCTTCGAGCAGATCGAGGCAGCAGTACTCCACGTCGCCCGCTACGATGTCTTCAAGCTCGGCGAGGCGGTGCTCGCCGGCCAGGTTGCGCGCACACTGCGCATGCTCGACGGCCTGCAGGCCGCGGGCGAGGCCGCTGTGCTGGTGCACTACACGCTGGCTGCCGACATTCTGGCCTTGAAGCGCGTCAAGGACGCACTCTCCGACGGCAAGCCGATGCCGCTGGCGCTGCGTGAGAACCGCGTCTGGGGTGCCAGGGAACGCCTGTTCGAGCGCGTGCTGCCGCTGCTGAACGAGCGAGCCCTGGCCGAGCTGGTCGACTCGGCCAGCGTCTGCGACGGCCTCGTCAAGGGCCTCAAGCATGCGCAATGGCCCGACGACCCCTGGGCCGGGCTGCAGCGCCTGGCGCTGATGGTGTGCGAGCGCGTCAGCGCCGCGCCGGGCGGCAGCCGCACCGGCACCTTGCCACGGCGGCTCGCGCTGGTCGCCTGAGCACGCTCGGCACACCGGCTTGCCCGCCCGCCCTGCACACGGGCATGCGCGTTCAGGCGAGCCACCCAAGGAGGCGCTGGGCCGCCCCAAGCTTCCTGGCTCCCCCTCGGGGGGCGGACGCCGCGAGCCGGCGACCTTCGGGCGCTCAGTAGGCGTGCGCGCGGTCGACGAGGTTCTGCAGTGGCCGACCGCCTCGCAGCGCGGCGACATTGGCCGCAACCAGCGCCGACGCACTGGTGGCGTCGGTCTGCGCCGCGACGTGCGGCAGCACGGTCACCTGCGCATCGGCGAGTGCGGCCGGCAGTGCTGCGTCGCCGGCCAGAGTCTGCACTCCGGGAAGCGACGCCGGATGCGCGCACCAGCCACAGACGCGATAGCCGTTGCGCGCCAGCCTGAGCGCGACGGCGCGGCCCATCTGGCCCAGGCCGAGCACGACCACGCCGACCTCACCTGCCGTGCGCTGGCGGTGCGGCGCCCAGCGTGCCTCGCGCTGCTGGCGCGCGTAGTCGAAGCAGCGGCGATGCAGCGACAGCACGGCCCACAGCGCGGACTCGGCCATGGCTTCGATCATCGCCGGGTCGACCATGCGCGCCAGCGGCGCATCGGCCGGCACGGTCGGATCGGCGAGCAGCGTCTCGACGCCGGCCCAGAGCGACTGGATGAAGCGCAAGCGCGGCAAGCCGGCCAGCGCGCCGGCAGCGGGATTGGCGACGATCGCGATGTCGATCGCTTCGGGCGCGACCGAGCGACGTTCGCGCAGCAACGCCTCCTGCGGCATCGCGCGCGACAATGCCGGCAGCCACTCGGCCCATTCGCCGGGCATGAAATTGGCGGCGATGAGGATGCTCATGCGTCCGGTCCTCGCGTGCGTGCGATGAAGCCCCTCATGCGTCGTCGCCTGCCGCCCATGCGCGCAACCGGGCCAGCGCGCGCTGCACCGTCTGCGCGCGAATCGCCGCACGGTCGCCGTGGAGCTGAAGCCGTTCGGCTCGCGCGGGCTCATGCTCGCGCGCCAGCGCGAGCCAGACAGTGCCGACCGGCTTGCCTGCCGTCGCGCCTGCGGGCCCGGCGATGCCGGTGACGGCCACGGCAAGTTGGGCATGCGAATTCGAGAGCGCTCCTGTCGCCATCGCACAGGCGACTTCGGCGCTGACCGCGCCATGCTGCTCTATGAGGCCGTGCGGCACCCCGAGCATCTCGCACTTCGCGGCGTTGCTGTAGGTCACGAAGCCGCGCTCGAACCAGTCGCTGGCTCCGGCCGGCGCCGTGCATGCGGCGGCGATCAGGCCACCGGTGCAGGATTCGGCCGTGGCAAGCGTCCAGCCTCGCTCCCGCAACGCGTCGCCGAGCGCAGCGACCTCGGCCTCGATGTCCGGCAGCACGCTCACCAGAACCGGCACAGCGCGATCACCAGCAGCGTGCACAGCGCGGCGACCAGGTCGTCGAGCATGATGCCGAAGCCCTGCGCCCAGCCGATCTTCAATAGACCGTCGGGACCGTGGCGGGGCTTGAACAACGCGTCGGCCCATGCCACCGGGCCAGGCTTGGCGGCGTCGAAGATGCGGAACAGCGCAAAGGCGACGCCTTGCGCCAGAAAGCTGGACGGCGTCACCAGCCAGAGCACGAGCCAGAAGGCGATCACCTCGTCCCACACGATGCAACCGGGATCGGCCATGCCGAGCTTGCGCGCCGTGACCGTGCAGGCCCAGCAGCCGAGCAAGAAGCCACCGCCCAGCAGAGCGGCCCATCCCGGCGAGTTCAACCGAGTCTGCAGCGCCAGGAAGGCAAGCCAGGCCCAAAGCGTGCCCACGGTTCCCGGCGCCTTCGGCGACAGACCGCTGCCGAAGCCGAGCGCCAGCGCATGCAGCGGATTGGCGAGCATGAAGCGCATCGTGGCGCGGCGCGGTGCAGCGTCCAGCGGCGCGAGGGACGCCAGCGCAAACGGGTCGTTCATGAGCGGAAGTGGTCGAAGCTGCGAAACGTCGGTGCCACGGTGCGGCCTTCGGCATCCCGCAGGCGCAACCCCGCATCGGCCTCGATGTGGCCGATCCGCGTCACCGCCAGCCGTGCCTGCATCGCGGCCGCGCGCACCGCCTCGGCTTTGCCAGGCGGCGCGGTGAACAGCAGCTCGTAGTCGTCGCCGCCGGCGAGCGTGCATTCACGCTGCACCGCCGGTGGCTGCGCGGCGAGCGCGGCGCTGCGCGGCACCGCATCGACATCCAACGCCGCGCCGACGCCGGAGCGCTGCAGCACATGACCGAGGTCGCCGAGCAGGCCGTCGGAAATGTCGATCGCGCTGCGAGCCACGCCGCGCAGCGCGATGCCGAGCGCGACCCGAGGCTGCGGCTGTTCCATCGCCAGCCTCGTGGCGGTGAACACCTCGGGCGCCAGCATCACCGTGCCGCGAAAAGCCTCGAGTGCCAACCGCGCGTCCCCGAGCGTGCCGCTCACGTACACGTCATCGCCCGCGCGCGCCCCCGAACGCAGCAAAGCCTGGCCGGCCGGCACCTCGCCGAAGACGGAGATGCAGATGTTCAAGGGTCCCCGCGTGGTGTCGCCACCGACGAGTTCACAGTCGTGCGCATCCGCCAGCGCAAAGAGACCCCGCGAGAACCCTTCGAGCCATACCTCGTCGACGCGCGGCAACGCGAGCGCGAGGGTAAAGGCGAGCGGCCGCGCTCCGCAGGCGGCGAGGTCGCTCAGGTTCACCGCCAGCGCCTTGTGGCCCAGTCGCTGCGGCACGACCGTGGAGAGGAAGTGCCGCCCTTCGACCAGCATGTCGCAACTGGTCGCGAGCTGCATGCCGGGCGCGAGCGCAAGCAGCGCGCAGTCATCGCCCACGCCGAGCACTGCGCGCCGCGCCGGGCGCGTGAAGTAGCGCGCGATCAGGTCGAACTCACCGAGAAACATCGAGGCATCCAGCAGCAACGGACGGGCTCTGCATTCTCGACCATCCCGCGACTCCTACAATCCGTAGGCCCCTGCCAACGCCGGCCGACGCTGCCCTGGCGGTGCGCCGCTCCCGGATCCCAGAGCGAGAAATTGCATCATGTCCAACATCGAACAACAGCGCGCTGACCTGCGCCAGGCGGCGCTCGAATACCACGAGTTCCCGACGCCTGGCAAGGTCGCGATCAGCGCGACCAAGCAGCTCGTGAACCAGCGCGATCTGGCACTGGCCTATTCGCCCGGCGTGGCCGCAGCCTGCGAGGAGATCGTCGCCGACCCGGCAAACGCGTTTCGCTATACCTCGCGCGGCAACCTGGTGGCCGTCATCACCAACGGCACCGCAGTGCTGGGCCTGGGCAACATCGGCCCGCTGGCAGCCAAGCCGGTGATGGAGGGCAAGGCCGTCCTGTTCAAGAAGTTCGCCGGCATCGACGTGTTCGACCTCGAGGTGGCAGAAAACGACCTCGACAAGCTCGTCGACCTGATCGCGGCGCTGGAGCCCACCTTCGGCGGCATCAACCTCGAGGACATCAAGGCGCCGGACTGCTTCTATGTCGAGCGCGCACTGCGCAAGCGGATGAAGATCCCGGTTTTCCACGACGATCAGCACGGCACCGCGATCGTCGTCGGCGCGGCGGTGCTGAACGCCCTGAAGGTGACCGGCAAGGACATCCGCACAGTCAAGCTCGTCACCTCGGGCGCGGGCGCGGCGGCACTGGCCTGTCTGGGGCTGCTGGTCAAGCTCGGCCTGCCGCGCGAGAACATCTGGGTCACCGACCTGGCCGGGGTGGTCTACGAGGGCCGCACCGAACTGATGGACGAGGACAAGGTGGTCTTCGCGCAGAAGACGCCGCTGCGCGCGCTGGCCGAGGTGATAGGAGGCGCCGACATCCTGCTCGGCCTGTCGGCGGGTGGCGTCGTGAAAGCCGAGATGGTCGCGGCAATGGCGGCGCAGCCGGTGATCCTGGCGCTGGCGAACCCGACGCCGGAGATCATGCCGGAGGCGGTGAAGTCGGTGCGCAGCGACGCGATCATCGCCACCGGGCGCACCGACTACCCGAACCAGGTCAACAACGTGCTGTGCTTCCCGTACATCTTCCGTGGCGCGCTCGACTCGGGCGCGACCACGATCACGGTGGAAATGGAGATCGCTGCGGTGCACGCCATCGCCGAACTCGCCCAAGCCGAGCAGAACGAGGTGGTGGCAGCCGCGTATTCGGGCGTGGCGCTGAGCTTCGGTCCCGAGTACCTGATCCCGAAGCCCTTCGATCCGCGCTTGATGATGAAGATTGCGCCGGCCGTCGCCAAGGCTGCCGCCGACTCCGGGGTCGCATCGCGCCCGGTACCCGATCTCGATGCCTATCGTGCCCGGCTGCAGACCTTCGTCTACGCATCGGGCACGACGATGAAGCCGATCTTCGGCGTCGCCAAGCGGGCCGCCCGCAAGAGCGTCGCCTTTGCCGAAGGCGAGGACCGCCGCGTGCTGCGCGCGGTGCAGGCGGTAGTCGACGAAGGTCTGGCGCGGCCTTGGCTGGTCGGCCGCGCGAGCGTCATCAAAGCCCGCATCGAGAAGCTCGGCCTGCGCCTGGAGCAGGGCAACCACTACGAAATCATCAACATCGACGACGACCCGCGTTACCGCGACTACTGGCAGACCTATCACCGCCTGACCGAACGCAAGGGCGTCACCGAGCAGTTCGCCAAGATCGAGATGCGGCGCCGCCTGACGCTGATCGCCAGCATGCTGCTCTACAAGGGCGAGGTCGACGGCATGATCTGCGGCACCTGGGGTTCGACCACCCAGCAACTGGCGCACGTCGACCAGATCATCGGCCGCCGCGCCGGCGTGAGTACCTACGCCTGCATGAACGTGCTGATGCTTCCGGGGCGCCAGCTATTCCTTGTCGACACCCACATCAACTACGATCCCACGGCCGAGCAACTGGCGGAGATCACTGTGCTGGCGGCCGAGGAGATGCTGCGCTTCGGCGTGCAGCCGAAGGCCGCGCTGCTGTCGCACTCGAGCTTCGGCTCGAGCGACCAGCCTTCGGCGGTGAAGATGCGCGCGGCGCTGGCCCTGATCCAGCGCGACGCACCCTGGCTCGAGGCGGATGGCGAGATGCATGGCGACGCCGCGCTGGACGCCGCCTACCGTGGCGATCTGATGCCACGCTCGACGCTCGTCGGCGAGGCCAACTTGCTGGTGCTGCCCAACATCGATGCCGCCAACATCGCCTACAACCTGCTGAAGACGGCTGCCGGCGGTGGGATCGCGATCGGGCCGATCCTGCTCGGAGCGGCCAAACCGGTGCATATCCTGACGCCGTCGGCGACCGTGCGGCGGATCATCAACATGACCGCCCTGACCGTCGTCGACGCCAACGCCGCGCGCTGAGGCTGGGCCCAAATGGCCGCTCGTGCGACGCCGGCAGGCCGGGCGCTGCGGCGCAGCAAGCTGTCCAAGTGTCTGTTCCATTGACTGCTGTTGATTGTGAGTGCACACTATATGTCGTATTGAATTGCCCTGTCCTGGGACGGGCGCTTGAGCTTTTCGCCCTCTTTCTGTACCATTCGGGTTTCAGAATTCAGGGAAAACCCGTGTTTCTCTCCGGACGGCCGCTGGCGTGGCGACCAGCATGCAAGTTTGGGCTTGCTATCGCGGTCGTTGGAGCGTTCCTAGCTTCGGGACAGGTGCTCGCCGAAGGTACTGTGTCAGAAGGTGGCACGGTGGCGCTGGCAGAACTTCCCCGGGAGGCTCGGGCGACCGAAGCGTTGATTCGCGCCGGTGGCCCGTTTGCAGGTGGCAAGGACGGCTCGGTGTTCGGCAACCGCGAACACGCCCTTCCGGCCGAGCCCAAGGGTTACTACCGGGAATACACGGTCATGACACCAGGCGCACGCGATCGCGGCGCAAGGCGGATTGTCTGCGGTGGACGTACGCCAGCTGCCCCTGAGGCCTGCTACTACACCGGCGACCACTATGCGAGCTTTCGCCGCATCGTGCAGTGAGTCGGCGGGAACGAAAGCTTTTGAACTGAGGAGGATCGCGACATGCTCTTGCAGACAGTCCGTCCAAATATCGTGCAATCGATCCGCGCATACCGCGTGGAGGACTTGATGCAGGCTGCCGAAAACGTCGGCCAGCATTTCCTGTATGCCAACCTGACGGCAGCGCAATCGAAGCAGGAGGTGCTCGAGGGCATCGCGAGTGCGTTCCTTTTCCCGCCGCACTTCGGGAAGAACCTCGACGCGCTCTACGACAGCATGACCGACCTGGTGAACAAGGCTGGCGCGCAGCCCGGCTTCGTGGTGGTGCTGGAGCAGCTTCCCGACAACCCGCGCTTCGACCGCGAGGCGCGCGAGCAACTGCTGGACGTCTTTCGCGATGCCGCCGACTTCTGGGGGGAACGCAAGATACCGTTCAGGTGCTTCTATTCTTTTCAGTAGCCCGCTCCCAGGAACAAGGGTCATGGGAGCGGGCGACGGATGGGACCCACAGCACTGCGGACAAGCCGGCCAGGCCTGCGCCCAAGAGCGCGGCCAACGCGAGCTTCGGCATGAACATGCCGCTGATGAGCAGCGCCTTCGATACGGCGATGTGGCTGACTGCGGCATAACCTGACTTTCGACGTGGACAGGGAAGGCGGCCCGCGGGCCGCTTTCTTTTGTCTCGAAAGGCGAACGATCGCGCCGGCGAGGGCCGGCCTATCGCGGGGCGCTCAGTTCGCGCGCGAGGGCCACGTATTCGTCGACCGTGACCTCTTCGGCGCGCCGCTGCAGATCGAACCCGCCGCCGTGGCCCCGCTCGACCAGCCAGCGCCCGAGCGTGTTGCGCAGCAGCTTGCGCCGCTGCGAGAACGATACGGCCACCAGCTCACCGAGCAGGGCCGCATCGACATGCGGGGCGGGGGACAGCGGTTGCATGCGAACCACTGCCGACTCCACCCGCGGCGGCGGCTCGAAGGCTTCGGGCGGCACGTCGAGCACCGCCTCGATCGCGTAGCGCCACTGAAGCATCACGCTCAAGCGACCGAAGCTCTTGTCGCCGGGCACTGCGACCATGCGCTCGACCACTTCCTTCTGCAGCATGAAGTGCTGGTCCACCACGTGCTCGACGTGCGTGAGCAGATGGAACAGTATCGGCGTCGATATGTTGTAGGGAAGATTGCCGACGATTCGAAGCCGCCCCCCCAGCGTCTGCGCGAGCGCGCCGACATCGACCTTCAGCACGTCGGACTCGACGACATCGAGTTCGCTGCGTTGGCGCAGGCGCGCCGCGAGATCGCGGTCGAGTTCGATCACCGTCAGCCGGCCGCAGCGCGCGACCAGCGGATCGGTCAGCGCCCCGAGCCCGGGGCCGATTTCGACCAGCAGTTCGCCACGGCGAGGGTCGATCGCGTCGACGATGGCCCCGACAACGGCCTCGTCAGTCAGGAAGTGCTGCCCGAAGCGCTTGCGCGCGCTGTGTCTCATCCGGGCCGTTCGATCCCGGTCAATACGGCGGCTCGCGCATTTCAATATAGGCGCGGGCCCTCAAGTCGCGCGCCCATTCCGCATAGGCCTCCTCGAACTTCTGTTCGCGCAGCACATTGCGCGCCTGCTCACGCTGTTGCTTGGGTTCGATCGTCATGTTGCGCCGGTCCGTCACCTGGAGCAGGTGCGCACCGAAGCGCGACACAAAGGGGTCGGCGATGGCACCGATCGGCAACGGGGTCATCGCCTGCTCGAACTCGGGGACGAACATCCCCGGCGAGGCCCACCCGAGGTCACCGCCCTGCGTCGCGCTGGAATCCTCTGAATTGTCGCGCGCGGCCTGCTCGAACGTGAGGGTGCCGGCAACGACCTGGCGTTTCAGTTCGCCCAGGCGGCGCAGCGCCGCCTCCTGCGAGACCTGCGGCGAGGAACGCAGCAGGATATGCCGCGCGCGCGTCTGCGTGATCGTCAACGCCCCGGCGTCGCGTCGATCGATGAGCTTGATGACGTGAAAACCCGCGCCGCTGCGCAACAGTGTCGGCGCCACCGCGCCCGGAGCGAGCGGGCGGACCCACTCGACGAACACGTCGGGCAGCTTCTCGGCCGGGCGCATGCCGATCTCGCCGCCGTTGGCACGGTTTCCGTCCTCGGACACCTCACGTGCGACGACGGCGAACGGTTCGCCCGCCTGGATTCGCTTGAGCGCCGCCTCGGCACGCGCCTGCCGCTCGGTCACAGTCGCTTCGGAGGCACCATCGGGCACCGTCACCAGCACCTGAGCGATGTTGTATTGGGTCGACGCCCCGGCCGCGGCGCGCTGCTGGTCGACCAGGACGTCGATCTCACGGTCGGAGACCTGGATGCGCGCCAGCACTTCGCGTTCGCGCATCTTCTCGACTGCGAGCTGGTCGCGCAGGGTGTCGCGAAAACGCCCATAGTCGATGCCCTCGCTGCGCAGGCGATCGCGCAACTGCGGTTCCGTTAACTGGTTCTGCACCGCCACGTTGGCGACTGCCCGGTCGACCTCGGCGTCTTCCACCTTGACGCCGTTGTCGCGAGCGTTCGTGACCAGTACCCGCTCGTCGATCAATGCGTCGACGATCTGCTTGCGCAGGATGTCCTCCTGCGGCAGGCGGGCGCCGCTGCGCGCCGATTCCTGCCGCGCGCGCGTCAGACGCTGTTGCACTTCGCCCGCCGTGACGAGTTCCGAGTTCACCACGGCGACGATGTAGTCACCCGGACGCAGCGCCACGTCGCGCGTCTGAGCCTGCAGCGCCGTCGCGACAAGACCGAAGGCCAGCATCGCGATGCCGCAGCTTAGTCGCAGGAGTCGTCTGGGTTCATTCATAGGGGAGCAGGGGAGCGGTGCGCGTGTCGCGCAGCAGCTGGTAACCCGGGATATTGTCCTTCAAGACCTGCAGCGGGTTGGCACCCAGGCTCGACAGTCCCACGAGTTCGAACTGCAGCATCAGCCGCGTGGTCGCCGAGCTGAGCCCTGTGGACACGCGCTCGACCACGAGACGTCCGATCCAGCAACCCGAGTCGTACTCGAGGCCGAGCAGGCCGGTCGTGACGAGCCTGTCATTGAGGTTGTAGTTCAGGCGTCCCACCGTGTACATGCTGCCCTGGCAACTGCCGCCCGAAGATGCCTTAGGGGCAGGCACCGAACGGCCGCGCTCCAAAGGCGTGGGGCCGAACATCGGCCATTGCCAACCCAGCTCCACCTGCCTGGTCAGGTCGAGGTTCTCGCGGTAGTTCAACATGACGGTGCGAAACGGGCTCGGCGAATAGCGTGTTCCGACAAGGACCTGCGACAGCCCTCGCACGTCGGGGTCGTATTGCGCCGAGGCTTCGAGGGTCCAGTTCGGCACCAGCTTGGTCGATGCAGCAACGATCACATCGGAGAAGCGTTGCGTTTCGGGTTGCCCGTCTGGCGTGACGCGCTGGGGTGCGAAGCGCACCCGCTGCACGATGGACAGGCGAAGCGCCTCGGCGCCGCTTGCCGGGTCGATGACGCGGCTGGTCAGGCCCGCGGTGAGTTGGTTGCCGTCGGACACCCGATCGATGCCGGAGAAGGAGTTCTCGGTGAAGATCGACTCGAAATTGAAGTCCTTCGGCGCGGTATCGAACAGCGGGTACGCCGACTGGTTGACGTACGGCGTGTAGACGTACATCACGCGCGGCTCCAGCGTCTGGCTCAGCGCCCTGTCGAACCACGAAGCGCCGCGCTCGAAGACCCAGGCGCTGTCCAGGCTGGCGGTCGGGATGATGCGCGAGGCCGTGGTGCGGCCGTCGCTCATCGGCTGGTCAAGCGCGTACGAGGCGGCGTTGAACGACAGCCGCGGCGTGAGCGTCCAGCCCGGCGTCTGGTACGGCTTGGCGACCGTGCCGATCGCGTGCAGCCGCAGCCCGGTCAGGCGCGAGGTATCGATCACTCCGCCGGGGTTGGTGAACCGGTTGAACTCGGTTTCGAAGGTGGCCTGGAAGCCGTCACCCAGGCTTTGGTCGGTGCGCGCCCCGATCTGAGGCAGACGCTGATAAGGCACTCCCATCAGGCTGCTCGGATCGCTTCCCTGCAGCGGCTGCCAGGCTTGGATGCCTGCGATGACGGTCCAGTCGCCGCCGCCGAGCGGGCCCGGCAAGACGCGCTGCAGCTGCGCGTCGGTCGTCAGCAGACGCCGCGTCAGGCTCGGCAGGGCGTTGGGGAAATCCTTCCAGTAGTTGTTATCGGACACCCTCATCGCGTGCAATTGCAGGCCCCACTCGGGGACGGGCAGTCCGTCTTGTGTCAGGTTCAAGGCGTAACGCGCACTTTGGGTCAGGCGGTCGTACGGCAGCAGATCGAGCTTGACCGTGCCGTTGTAGTTCGGCTCCAGATAACGGAACTCGCCGTCGACGCCCGGACCGCGGTTCGTGCGAACGATGGGCGCGATGGTCGCATCACGATTGGGGGCGATGTTCCAGTAGTAGGGAATGCCCGCGACGAAGCCGCTTCTGCTGTCGATGCCCACGATCGGCGGCAGCCAGCCCGACTTTCGGGCCTCGGTGAGCGGAAAGCTCACTTTCGAGCCACTCAGGATCGGCATGCCCAGAAAGCGCAGCACGGCACCCTCGGCAACGCCTTCATTGGTTTCGAAGTCGAGCTTGATGCTGTCGGCACTGAGCAGCCAGGCGGGGCCACCGGAGCCGTCCGCCGGGCAGCTGGTATATGTCGCCGCGGTGACGATGGCGCGATCGGCATCCAGGAAGTCGATTCGCGTCGCCGACCCCCCCGCGCCGGTTCGCCCGAGCGCGAAGGTCGGTGCCAGGAAGAAGCCCTCGAAAGTCTCGAGCCTGATTTGCGCTTCCGGGCCGCTGTAGTGGTTGCCGTCGCGCGAGATCCGCACATTGCCGGTCGCGCGCGCAATGTCGTTGGCCTGGTCGTAGCTCAGGCGGTCGGCGCGGATGCGGATGTCCGAACGCCGCAATTCGGCGTTGCCGACCGCCTCGACGTCCAGATCCGGGCGTCCACGGATCTCGTCGGCGCGCACGAACAACGGGCGGTCGTTCGTCCGGGTCCCCGGCGCGCCGAGGTTCAGGCTGTCGCTCATGCGCAGCACGATTCCGTCGTCGGCGCCAGAAGCCGTGTCGGACTGCGCTGCCGCGCCGGCAACGCACAGCAGCATCGCAACGCCGACGACGCACGACGCCCGGAGAGCCGACTCGGGCGCTGTGCGGGGCGAAATGATTGGGCGCAGCGAAGGCAGCAAGGGCCGATCTGAGGCAAGGGGACCGGCGACGACCGCATCGGCCGCGCAGCCGGTCGGGTGGGAGTGCGGGCTTTCGCCCCGGGACAGGCCGATTTGTAGAATTGATTATCCATGAGCAACACCACCGCAGCCACCGGCCTGCCCGTCATGAGCGCCGCGCATCGCACTGCCGCAGTGGAGTGGGCCGATTCCGCTCGCCTGCACGCCTTCGAACGATGGCTCGCAACGCTCGGCTCGCATCGGCTGGACCCGGCAAGTCTGCGGGCGGCCAGCGCCGACGCGAGTTTTCGCCGCTACCTGCGCATCGACGCGGGCGATCAAAGCTTCGTCGTGATGGACGCACCGCCACCGCAGGAGGACGTGCGGCCCTTCGTGCACGTGGCGTTGCTGATCGAGCAGGCCGGGCTCAATGCACCACGTGTCCTGGCACAGGACGTGGAGCACGGCTTTCTGCTGCTGACCGACCTCGGGTCGCGGCCCTATCTCGCCGCGCTTCGCGACGCGCTCGCCGAGGGCGAGCCGAGACGCGCGGACATCCTGATGCGCGAGGCGTTCGGCGCGCTGGTGCACTGGCAGCAGCGGGTCGATCCTGCCAGCCTGCCGCCCTACGACGAGGCATTGCTGAGGCGCGAACTGGCGCTCTTCCCCGAGTGGTGCGTGAGCCACGAGCACGGCGTCGGGTGGGACTACGACCAGCACGCGCAATGGCAGGGCGTGTGCGATCTGCTCGTGGCCAGCGCGCTGGCGCAGCCGCGCGCCGCCGTGCACCGCGACTTCATGCCGCGCAACCTGATGCTGAGCGAACCGAACCCGGGCATCCTCGACTTCCAGGACGCGGTGCTGGGGCCCATCACCTACGACGCCGCGTCGATGCTGCGCGACGCCTTCATCTCGTGGGACGAGGACCAGGAGCTCGACTGGGCGGTGCGCTACTGGCAGCAGGCACGCCAGGCCGGCCTGCCGCTGGGCGCCGACTTCGGCGAGTTCTGGCGCCAACTCGAGTGGATGGGCCTGCAGCGGCACCTCAAAGTTCTGGGCATCTTCTGCCGGCTGAAACATCGCGATGGCAAACCGACGTACAGCCAGGACTTGCCGCGCTTCTTCCGCTACGCGCGTCGTGTGGCCGGCCGCTACAAGGAATTGAGCGTCATGCTGCGCCTGATCGACCAGCTCGAAGGCATCGAAACGAAGGCCTGCGACACGTTCTGATCGTCCCTCGGCGACCCGCGGCGCCGCGCGGTGCACCCCAGGGTCTTCAGGGATGGGCAGCGATCACCTGTGCCACCGCCGAGGTGAGCTTCTTGCCGTACTGCACATGCAGGAATTCGTTCGGCCCGTGGGCATTGCTCTTCGGCCCGAGTACGCCGCAGACCATCATCTGCGCTGCCGGGAAGCCCACTTGCAGGAGGCTCATCAGCGGGATCGTCCCGCCCTGGCCGATATAGCCGAGCGGTGCTCCGTAGTGCGCCAGCGACGCCTGTTGCAGCGCAGCTTCCAGCCAGGGCGCGAGCGACGGCGCATTCCAGCCCGTGGCGCCGTGGGCGCCAGCGCGACCGTCGGCAGAGAAAGTGACCTTGGCGCTGTAGGGCGCGTTGTCTTCGAGCAGCGCCTTGAGCCTCAGCGCCGCGTCGTGGGCGTCGACCAGCGGCGGCAGGCGCAGGCTGAGCTTGAATGCCGTGAACGGTCGCAGCACGTTGCCGGCATTGCCCAGCTCGGGAAGACCGTCGGCGCCGGTGACGCTGAGCGTCGGGCGCCAGGTGCGATTCAGCAGCGCCTCGACCGCTCGGTGGTCGTCGGCAGGCTCATCGCGCCGTCGGGCCCGCAAGCCCAGGGGAAACGCCGCCAGACCTCGTCGCCGAGGATCTTCGCAGCAACGCGTGCCTGTTCGACGCGCTCGGCTGGAACCTCGCAGTGAAAACTCTGCGGCAGCAGGCGGCCGGTGGCCGAATCTTCTAGCCGGTCGAGCACCTGGCGCAGGATGCGAAAGCTCGACGGCACGAGCCCGCTCGCATCGCCGGAATGGATGCCCTCGTTCAGGATCTCGACCTCCAGCACGCCGCTGACCATGCCGCGCAGCGAGGTGGTCAGCCAGAGCTGCTCATAGTTGCCGGCGCCCGAGTCGAGGCAGACGACGAGGTTCACCTTGCCCAGCCGCGGCGCGAACAGTTCGAGGTAGAACGGCAGGTCGGCGCTGCCACTCTCCTCGCAGCTTTCGATGATGCCGACGATGCGCGGCCGCGCGATGCCCAGGCGGTCCAGCGCCATGATCGCGGTGATCGCCGCGTACACCGCGTAGCCGTCGTCCGCGCCGCCGCGGCCGTAGAGCTTGCCGTCCTCGTACTTCGGCGTCCACGGCCCGAGGCCGCTGCGCCAGCCGCTGAATTCGGGTTGCTTGTCGAGGTGGCCGTACATGCAGGCGGTGTCGCTGCTCCCCGCTCGGGTGGCGGGCACCTCGAAGAAGATCAGCGGCGTGCGGCCGTCGAGGCGCACGACTTCGAGCTTGAGGCCGGCCACCTTCTTGCTCTCGACCCAGTTCGCCGCGTCGCGGACGACGCGATCGATGTAGCCGTGCTGCTGCCACGCGGCATCGAACATCGGGCTCTTCGCCGGAATCGCGATGTACTCGGTGAGCGCAGGGACGATCTCTTCATCCCAGACGCGGCCGCTGAACGCGGCGAGCCGATCGGCTTCGTCCGCTCGCAGCGGCAGGTTCGGGTCACGGGCGTTCATCGGCGTCTCCGCGTTGATCTTGGGCTGGCGTTCCCGATTGTCCGCGTTCGGCCAGCCACGCACTCAGCGCCGCGAACACTTCGCTCTTCTCGGGCTCGTTGAAGATCTCGTGATAGAGCGGCGCAAAGCACCGCGCCTGCAAGACCGTGGGCGGCGCAGCGGCGGCGAACGCCACGCTGCCGGAAGGCGCGACGCAGCGATCGCTGCCGGCCCAGAGCAGCAGCGTCGGCGCCGCCCAGCGCGCCGCGACGCTGCGCACGACTGCGCCGCCGTCGAGGATGAAGCGCGCCAAACGCGGCGTGACGCGGTCGTGCACCAGTGGATCGGCGACGTAGGCGGCGACGACCGCGGGGTCGCGCGAAATCCATTCCGGCTTCAAGCCGTTGCCGACCGCAAGGCCAGGTGCGAGCCGGCCGAGCACGGCGAGCAGAAGCTTCTGCCCCGCGTTCATGCCGGGGTCGAGCGCTGGCGACGACAGCACCAACGCATCGACCCTGCGGTGCCAAGCTGCCGACACGGCTTGGACCCCCTCGGCCACGAAGCGCGCAGCGACCAGCCCGCCCATGCTGTGGCCAAGTAGCACCAGCGGCCCGGGCCAGGCAGAGCGCGTCGCGTCGACCACCTGCGCAAGGTCTCGCAACAGGCCATCGTCGTCCGCCAAGCCCCCGCGAGGGCCTTCCGAACGGCCATGACCGCGAAGATCGAAGCCCGCCACCTGCCAGCCCCAGGCGTTGAGTCGCGCAGCCAGCGGCGCGTAGCGGCCAATGTGCTCGCCCAGGCCGTGCACGAGCAGCACGCTGCCGCGCGCACTCGGCAACGCCCAACTCTGGCAATGCAGCCTCAGGCCGTCGGCGGTGATCACGTGTGCAGCAATCCCTGCGTTCGCGTTCATCCGCGCAGTGTAGGCGGCTCGCGCCCGACAGAGGCACCTGCGCGACCGTGCAGGCCAGGCGCGAGTTTGAGTCGCCTTCGCTGCCCAGTTTCACAGGCGCTTCGCTGCGGCGGCTCGCGCCCGGGCGCCATCGGGGCTGTCGCGTGGGCGATTGACAGCGCGGTCAACCGAGCTATGGTGCAGGTCTCTTTGGGAGACCCAGATGAACGACTTCTTCCAGCTCAGCATTGCCGACGGCATCGCACACCTTCAGCTCAACCGTCCGGAACGGATGAACACGATGACGCCGCGTTTCTTCCCGCTGCTGCGCGATGCGGTGCAGACACTGCACGACGAGGGGCAGGCGCGCGTGCTGGTGATCTCGTCCACCGGCAGGCACTTCAGCGCCGGCATGGCGCTCGACACCTTCGACGGAGACGAGGCTGTCCTGCGCACCGACACACCGCGCGCACGCCTGAGCTTCCAGGATTCGCTGCGCCGACTGATGGCCTGCTTCGATGTGCTCGACACGGTGCGCTTCCCGGTGATCTGCGCGATCCAGGGCGGTTGCATCGGCGGCGCGCTCGATCTGGCCACCGCCTGCGATATCCGCTTTTGCACTGCCGACGCCTTCTTCTGCCTGCAGGAGATCAACATCGGCATGACGGCCGACGTGGGCGTGCTGCAGCGGCTGCCCAAGATCGTGGCGCCCGGCGTCGCGCGTGAAATGGCCTATACCGGCGAGCGCATGCCGGCCGATCGCGCATTGACAGTCGGGCTGGTCAACGCGGTATTGCCCGATGCGGCTTCAATGTCGAGCCATGCGATGGCCGTGGCATGCCAGATTGCCACCAAGTCGCCGCTGGCAATCGCCGGCAGCAAACTGGCGCTCAACTACGCTCGCGACCATGGCACCGCCGCGGCATTGAACCAGATGGCGCTGCTGCAAAGCGCCATCTTCGACACCGCGGAGATGGCCGAGGCAATAGGCGCCTGGAAGGACAAGCGCAGCGGCAGCTTCGCGCCGCTGGACGCGGTAGCGCCCGTCTGAGCCTGCAGGAACCGTCGCCGGCGCGAGCCCTTGCGGGCGGTGCGTTCCGCACCCTGTCCCCTATCGATTACCATACGAGCCTGCGTGGCGCGCTGGCCCAGGCGGCGGCGCGAGGAGCCGCCCGGGTTCGAACCACCCGGCCGTCGAGCCCGCCAGCGGCGCTGCCCGCCGCCACCGCCCAGAAAATCCGATGCGCCGTAATCGGCTCCTGCATGACCGTCTTCCGTTCAACGTTCCCCCTTCGCTCTCTGCTCCAGATCGCTGCGCTCGGCCTGCTGCTGATGGTGCAGCCGGCGCGAGCCGCCGACGATCAGGACGGCGGCAGCTTTACCACGCCCGGCGGCTCGATGCGGCAACCCGACAGTGCCCCCGAAGGCAGGGCGAGGACCGAAGGCACGGCGATCACCAACACCCAGCGAATGCAGGGCAGGCCGGGCAATGCCGCCAATGCACCGGGTGCGCGCGACGTCGACGGCGTTGAACCCGCATTGCGCCGCCGGGAACCGCCGCCCAAACCCAGCGAGTTCCAGAAATTCGTCCAGGCAGCCACGGGACGATTGCTGCCGGTTTTCGGCAGCAGCTTCTTCGCTGCGCCGGCGGACAGCTTCACGCCGGTCGACAATGTGCCGGTCTCGGCTGACTACACCGTCGGCCCCGGCGACGAGATCGTCGTGCGCGCGTGGGGCTCGATCGACATCGATTACCGCAGCACGGTCGACCGCAACGGCCAACTCAACCTCCCCAAGATCGGCAGCTTCACGGTGGCCGGCGTCAAGGCGGCCGACCTCGAAAAGCAGTTGCGCGCGCAGATCGGTCGCCTGTACACGAACTTCAACCTGAGCGTGAACCTGGGCAGGCTGCACGGCGTGAAGGTGTTCGTGGTCGGTCCCGCTCAGCGCCCGGGCGTGTTCACGCTGGGCAGCCAGGCCACGCTGCTGTCGGCCGTCGTCGCCGCTGGCGGGCCGGGACCCAACGGCTCGATGCGCAAGGTGAGCCTGCGCCGCGACGGGCGCGTCGTGTCCGAGCTCGATGTTTACGCGTTTCTCGTCCAGGGCGACAAGTCGAAGGACCTCCAGCTCGTCGCCGGCGACGTGGTCGTGTTCTACCCAGTCGGCCCGCGTGTCGCGCTCAATGGCGAGCTCGACAATGCGGCGATCTACGAGCTGAAGGGAACGCAGGAGCCGGTCAGCGAGTTGCTCGGCTACGCCGGCGGCGCGCCGGTGCTGGCCAACCCGAACCGCGCGGTCCTCGAGCGCATCGATCCTTCGCAGCCACGCGCGGCGCGCTTCGTCGAGGAGTTCAAGCTCGACGCTGCCGGCCAGCAGAAGCCGCTGCGCGACGGCGACGTCGTGACCTTGCTGACGATCTCGCCCGCGTTCGCCAATGCGGTGACGCTCAAGGGCCACGTCGCGCAGCCGTTGCGCTATGCATACTTTCCGGGCATGCGTATCAGCGACCTGATCCCGAGCCCCGAGGCGCTGATCTCGCCCGACTTCTACCGCCGCAAGAACCTGCTGGTACAGGTATTTGAGGAGGAAGTAACGACCGAAGAGACGCGCGAGCGAAAGAGCGATACGGTGAACGCGCTCGGCGAGAAGGAGCGAACCAGCAATTCGGCCAAGGGCAGCGCGCCCGGTTCGACCGCCGCACGGCAAAGATCGCGGCAGCCGAACGAGAACGTCGAGGCGCTGACCACTGTGGAACTCGCGAAGAAGTCTCCGACTGCGCTGTTCGACGACCTTAACTGGGACTACGCTGTCGTCGAGCGCCTGAATCCGAAGGAACTGAACACCGAGGTGATCCCGTTCAACCTCGGAAAGGTCGTGCTGCAGGGCGACCCGGCCAATAACATCGAGCTGAAGCCGGGCGACGTGGTCACCGTCTTCAGCCAGAAGGACTTCCGCGTTCCGGTGGCGCGGCAGAACCGTCTCGTTGCGCTGGAGGGCGAGGTCGCAGTACCCGGCGTCTACCAGTTGCTGCCGGGCGAGACGCTGCGCCAGTTGCTCACCCGCGCCGGCGGCTTCACGCCCCAGGCATACATCTTTGGCACCGAGTTCTCGCGCGAGGAGACGCGGCAACGCCAGCGGGAGAACCTGACAGCAGCGATCGCGCGCCTGGAATCGCAGGCGGCGACGCAGGCGGCGCGCCAGGCGGCCAACCAGCGCGACGAAGTCAACGCAAGCCGCGCCAGTGAGGTAAGCAACGCCGCGACACAGGCTCAGCTCGCCCGCCTGGCCAGAGTGCAACCCAACGGTCGCATCGCGCTCGAACTCGCCCCGGATGCAAACTCGATCGAGTCGCTGCCCGACTTTCCCCTCGATAACGCCGACCGCGTCGTCGTACCGCCGCGTCCCGGATTCGTAACCGTGGTCGGTGCCGTCGTGAACAGCAACGCCTTCCTGTGGCGGCCAGGCCGCACCGCCGGCGACTACCTGAGGATCGCCGGTCCCGACGAAGCGGCCAACCTGTCGACCATGTTCATCCTGCGCGCCGACGGGACGGTCACCAGCGGAACGACGGACAGTCGCGGCTTCTTTGGCAGCAGCGGCGTCGAAGCGCAGGCGATGCATCCCGGCGATGCGCTGGTGGTGCCGAACCAGCTCGACTTCGAGACCTGGGGCCGCGCCTTCACCCGCAACGCGAAGGACTGGACGCAGATCCTGGCGAACTTCGGTCTCGGCATCGCGGCACTCAAGACCCTTGGCTTGTGAAGAGCGCGACTTGAACGCTCCTGACGCTGCACTCGAGAGCACTGCGCTGCCGAGCGAGGAACTCGACGACGGGCCCACCGTGAGCTTCGCCGACCTGCTGACGTGGCTAGGCGACGGCAAGTGGCCGATCGCCGCAGTCAGCGCCGCGGTGGCACTCGCCTCGGTCGTGGTGGCGCTGCTGTTGCCCAATGTGTTCACCGCACGCGCTACGCTTCTGCCACCCGGCTCACAACAACAGAACGGGTCGGCAGCAGCGCTGGCCGCGCTTGGTGCGCTCGGCGGCCTCGGCGGCCTCGGCGGCAGCCTGGCCGCCAAGACGCCCGACGAGCTCTACGTCGCGCTACTCAAGAGCGACACCGTGCAGCGCGCGCTCGCCCAGCGCTTCGACCTGGCCAAGCGCTGGGACGTCAAGACGTATGAGCAGCTTCGGCGCGAGTTCCCGAAGTACGTACGGATCTCGTCGGATAAGAAGTCGGGCCTGATCAGCGTCGAGGTCGACGATGAAGAGCCTGACTTCTCCGCCTTGCTCGCCAATGCCTACGCCGACGAGATCACCCGCCTGCTCGGGCGGCTCGCGGTGTCGGAGGCGCAGTCGCGCCGGGTCTACTTCGAGAAGCAGCTGAAAGACACCAGGGAACACCTGATCGCAGCCGAACTTGGACTGCGCAAGATGCAGGAGTCCTCGGGCCTGATCGTGCTCGACAAGCAGGCCGAGGCCTTGATCACCGGCTCAGCGCGGCTGCAAGCACAGATCGCCGAGCGCGAGGTCGCGCTCAGCGTGATGCGGCGCTCGGCGACCGCGATGAACCCCGACGTGCAGCGCCTGAGCGCCGAGGTGACTGCGCTGCGCGGCGAACTCGCGCGCATGGAATCGAGAAGCGGCGGCGACAAGGCCAGCCCGCTCGACATGCCGGTGAGCAAGCTGTCGGAAGGGGGCATCGAGTATGTCCGCGCGCGGCGCGAGCTCAAGCTGCAGGAAACGTTGCTCGAGGGCATGATCCGCCAGTACGAGATCGCCAGGCTCGACGAGGCCAAGGAAGGCCCGGTGCTGCAGCAGGTCGACGTGGCCGTGCCGCCCGACCGCAAGTCCAAGCCGGCGCGCAGCGTGATCGTGCTCGCCAGCACCCTGCTCGCCGCGCTCGCGATGAGCGCCTGGGCGGTGTGGCGTGGCTACCGCAGGGTTGCCGCCGAGTCTGATCCCGAGGCTGCGCGGGCCTGGACGCGCGTCAGCCAGGCCTGGCGCTGGCGGCGCTGACGGCTACGCCACGGCGCGGGCCAGCACACTCGCGAACAGCGCGCTGTCCACGTTGCCACCGCTGAGCGTGATGCCGATGCTGCGGCTGGCGCAGCGCCGGCGCTGCTGCAGCGCGCCGGCCAGCGACGCAGCACCTGCCCCTTCGGCCACGTTGTGCGTATCGGCGAACAGCGAGCGCATTGCGTGCGCGACCTCGTCGTCGGTGACGGCGATCACATCGTCCACCTCGCGCCGGATCAGCGCCAGCGCATCTTCGTCCGGCACGCGGCAGGCCATGCCGTCGGCGAGCCGGGTCGTGACCGGCGCCTCGACGATTCGGCCTGCGCGAACGCTGTCCAGGTACGCCGTGGCATGCGCCGAGACGACGCCGACGATGCGCGCCTTCGCACCGTGGACCGCCCGCGCGCAGGCGCAGGCGCTGATGCCCGAGCCCTGGCCGATCGGAACGTAGACGACGTCGGGCGGGTCGCCGGCGCTGGCTTCGAAGAATTCCATCCAGTAGCTCGCAACGCCTCGTACCAGGTCGCGGTGGAAGCTGGGCACCATGTGCAGGCCGTGCGCGGCGGCAAGCCGCGCGGCATGCTCGCGCGCCTGCTGGAAATCTTCGCCATGTTCGATCAACATGGCGCCGAGCGCGCGCATCGCCGCGTTCTTCTCGACCGAATTGCCGTGCGGCACGACGATCGTTGCCGGGACGGCGTGGCTCGCGGCAGCGAGTGCAATCGACTGGCCGTGGTTGCCTCGGGTTGCGCTGATCACGCCGGTCAACCCCGGTTCGCGCTGCACGAGTTCGTGCAGGTAGACCGCCCCGCCGCGCAACTTGAACGCACCGACGCGGGTGTGGTTCTCGTGCTTGATCCATGCTCGGGCGCCGAGCCGGGCATCGAGCAGCGGCCAGCGCTGAGTAGGCGTTACTGGCTGAACTGCCGCAACCAGGGTTCGGGCGGTGGCGATTTCTTCGGCTGTCAACAGCTTCATGTGCTTTCCCGGATCAGCGGGACGAGGAAAGGGTGACGGCGCCGCGTGGCGTCGTCAGCACTGCTTGCAGTGGCGGACCTCCCGAGTTCGACGTGGCGAGGCCGAGCGTGTGCAGCGCCCGCTGCAAGGTCCCCGATTCGCTCGCGACCAGTGTCAGCGACGTGAGGGCGGCGCCGCTTTCGGGCAGCGCGTCGGCGGGGTGCGTCGCGCCCCATTCGATCAACATCGGCAGCGCACCGCCGAACAGGCGTTGACCGTCGTCTCGAACGGCGATGCGCCAGCGCAGCTCCCCGAAGGGCGTCGCACGCGAGGCCTGCAACACGCGGCCGACGTCGATGCCTTGCCCGGCCAGCATCGCCACCGCCGCGTCCAGCCTGGCGGTGCGCGCCACCCAGTGCACGAGTTGTGGGCCTCTCGCCAGCGCCGCCTGCAGTGTGGCATCGTCGAGGTCGAACCAGCGCGTGCGTCCGGGCGACGCAATCTCGGGTTCGATCGCGATGATCTCGAAGTAGGCGCGCGGAAATGCCTCCGACCCGATGGCGAAGATGCGGTTATGCGTGCCCATCAACGCATGTCTGCCACCCGGCTCGGGCGTGATGCCCAGAGTCTGCTCGCACCACGCCACACCTTCGGCCAGCGTCTGCGCGGCGAGCACCAGATGATCGAGTCGGGCAGTCAGTCCGTTGCGGCGCGCAGCCCCCTCGGGGGACGGCGACGCGGCGAAGCCACAAGCTTGAGGAATCACAACAGCACGCTGCCTTCGATGCAGATCACGCTCGCGCCGCCGACCCAGACCTGTCCATCGCGCTGCTCGACATGCACGCGCCCAGAGCGCTCCAGGCGCGTGCCCTGCGCAGCGAGATAGCGCGCCGGCGCCATGCCGTCGGCAATCAGCCACTGCGCGAGGCTCGCGTTCAGGCTGCCGGTCACCGGGTCTTCCGCAATGCCCAGCGGCGCCGCAAAACCTCGAACCTCGAAGTCGCATTCGCTACCAGCCAGGTGCGGAGCAATGACGCCTACCTTCGCCAGCGACTTCAGCGCCTCATGGTCGGGCTCGAGCGCGAGCACGGTCGCAGCGCTGTCCAGCAGCAAACCGAGCCACTGCGGACCATTGTCCAGCCATTGCGCCGCGCGCAGCTTTGTTGCATCGGCACCGAGCGCGGCCAGCACCTGAGCGACCAGTGCCGACTCGGCCAGCGAGCGGCGCAGCGGCGGCGCTTCGAAGGCGAGGCGCTCGCCGTCGCGCTGCACGCGCACCAGCCCGACGGCGCACTGCTGCACCACGTCATCGCCACGCATCCGCCCGCCGGCGGCGAGCCAGGCGTAGCAACTGCCGAGCGTCGGATGACCGGCGAACGGCAGCTCGCCGCCGGGGGTAAAGATGCGCACGCGGTAGTCGGCCGCAGGGTCGGTCGGCGAAAGCAGAAAGGTCGTTTCAGACAGGTTCGTCCAGCGCGCGAACTGCTGCATCTGCGCCTCGCCCAGACCTTCGCCGTCGAGCACCACCGCGAGCGGATTGCCGCGATACGGTTCGCTGGTGAACACGTCGAGTTGGCGGAACGGTCGGCTCTTCATGGCAGGCACTCCCGAGCGGCGCGGACGACTTCGCCGAGCGCCACGACGCCGGCCTCGATCTGCTCCACGCTAGCGGTCACGAACGACAGGCGCACCGCGCCGAGGTAGGTCGGTGACTCGACGATCACCGTGCTGCCCTCGTCGTTCAGCACCTTCGCCAGCAAGTCCAGCCCCTGTTGCGAGCCGGTGATCATCAGCAGCTGGCCCGCGCCGGTGCGCAGTCCCTGCTTCAACAGGTCACCCGCCACCCAGTCCCGCAGCGGCCCGAAGCCTTCGCTCGCCGCGTACTGAAGTGCTTCCCGCGGAGTGTCGCGCAGCACGCGGTCGCAAGCCACGCGCATCGCGTCGACCGGAAAGGTCTTCGGCGACGGCAACCCGCCGGCGAACGAGATGACTCCTGGCCGTTCGGTGAGCTTGAGGATCTCGCGGATCGCCGACGGGTTCATCTTCGCCGCGCGGCGGGCAAGCCTGAAAGGAGACCCAATGGTCATGCGGAAGGTCGTCCAGTATCGACGGGCATTCGCTTGCCCAGGAACACGGTGGCGATCACCGCGAGCGAAAAGGCCATGGTCGTTGCATCGAGCGTCTCGCCCAGCACAGGCACCGCGAACAGCAGGGCCAGGAACGGCTGCACTAGCTGGACCTGACTCACCCGCACGGTGCCGCCGAGCGCCAAGCCGCGGTACCAGGCGAAAAAACCGAGCCACATCGAGAACAGCGTGACGTAGGCGAAGCCGCCCCAGGCCGACGCGCGCACGGCGTGATCCGGCCAGGCCGCGAGCATCACCGGCAGCGTCAGCGGCAGGGCGAGCACGAGCACCCAGCAGATCACCTGCTCGGCCCGCATCTGCGTCGACAGGCGAGCACCGGCAACGTAGCCGATGGACGCGCTCGCCACCGCCAGAAGCAGCAGCGCATCGGCCGCGCTCAGGTGACCGCTGCCCTGGCGGGCTGCGAAGCCGACCACCAGCGCGCAGCCGACGAGCGCGCACAGCCAGAACGCGTTCGATGGACGCTGTCGCAAGAACACTGCCGCCGCCAACGCCGTGCCCAGCGGCAGCACGCCGGTAACGACCGCCGCGTGCATCGCATCGACGTGGCGCAACGCGAAACCGAGACACAGCGGAAAGCCGACCACGGTGCCGGCGGCGCAAACTGCGAACGCCGCCCATTGCTCGCGCCGCGGGCGCTGCGCTGCGGTGAGCACCAGGTAGCCGATGCTCAGCAGACCGGCCACCGCCGCGCGTCCGGCCGTGACGAACACCGGCGGCAACTGCGGCTCGGCAGCGGGGCCGACGGCGAGGCGTGTCATCGGAAGCGTCATCGCGAAGATCGCGACGCCGAGCAGTCCGAGCCATAGACCTCGGGCTTCGGCACTCATCGTCGAAGCGTTCATGCGGGCATCACCCACGTTGCAGTGACGACCACCGCGGCCAGAAACTTCGCGGGGACAGCAGCAGCGTACCGGCGAGCGGTATTTCCGTGACGAAGGCCATCGCGCTCGAGCGAGCGGGAAGGGTGGCAAATTCTTGCAGGCGCATCGCGGACAGTGTAGGGGCCATGAGCAACACAGTGTCAGTACACTTCGAGATCACAATATGCAATCTGTACTGCTACGGGGAGCCGTACACATGCCCGGCACGAACCTGCTGTCGCGTCACGCAGACACGACGCTGACCGATCAGTTGGCCGCACGATTCGGCGAGCGCATCCGCCAGCGCCTGCTCGCGCCCGGCGCGCGCCTGCCCTCGGTACGCGAGTGCGCGCGGCGGCATGCGATCAGCCCGGGCACCGTGGTGGCGGCCTACGAGCAGTTGCTCGCGTAGGGCCTGGTCGAAGCGCGCCGGCAGCGCGGCTTCTTCGTGCGCGACAGCGCGCGCCCTCCCCCGGCCGTCGAACCGCAGCCCCGCGCCGGGCATGCCGCCGCGCGACCGGCGGCGCCTCTCAGCGCGACCGCGCTGATGCGCGGCATGTTCCAGCCGCCCGGGGCGCAGCCGATGCCCGGGCTGGGTACCTTGCCCGTCGAATGACTGGATCTGCCTCTGCTGGCCACCGCGCTTCGGCGCGTGAGCAGCGGCGCGCTGCTCGGGCCGCTGGCGCTGCAGTACGGCGAGCCGGCCGGTGACAGCCGGCTGCGCCGCGCGCTGGCGGCCCGTCTGGCCGAGCTCGGCGTCGACGCGACGCCGGCACAGATCGTGACGACGCTCGGCGCCACGCAGGGGCTCGACGTGGTGACGCGCGCCTTGTTGCGCGCCGGCGACGCGGTGTTGGTCGACGAACCGGGTTGGCCGGTCGAGTACGCGCGCCTGGCCGCGCTCGGGCTGCGCGTGCTGCCGGTGCCGCGCGGCGAGGACGGGCCCGATCTCGAAGTGATGGCGCGCCTGCTGGCAGCGCATCGGCCGCGCCTGTACATCACAGTGTCGGTGCTGCACAACCCGACCGGCACGTCGCTCTCGCTCAAACGTGCGCACGGCCTGCTCAAGCTCGCCCAGCAACACGAACTGCACATCGTCGAAGACGACAGCTACGCGCACCTCGCGCCAGCTCACCTGCCGCGGCTGGCCGCGCTCGATGCACTGGAGCGCACGATCTACGTCTCGGGCTTCTCGAAGATCCTGGCGCCCGCCTGGCGGGTCGGCTTCATCGCAGGGCCGCCCGCGCTGGTCGACCGCTTCGTCGACGCGAAACTGCTTGGCACGCTGACCACGCCTGGCCTGACCGAGCAGGCGCTCGCGCACTGCCTGGAACTGGGCCTGCTGCGCCGCCATGCCGAACGCGTCGTCGTCCGCCTCGATGCTGCCCGTGCGCGCGCCGTCCGGCTGGCGGAGGCGGCAGGCTGTTCGTTCGCCGCCCCGCCGCGCGGCCTGTTCGGCTGGGTCGATGCCGGCGTCGACACCGAACGGCTGGCGCAGGCAATGCTGGACGACGGCTGGCTGCTCGCGCCGGGGACGCTGTTTCACGCCACGCGCCGACCGACCACACTGATGCGCATCAACTTCGCGACGACGCAGGAGGCACGCTTCTGGCGCGCGTTCGAGCGCGCGCGGGATGTCTTGCGCTAAGACACTGTCCGTGAGTAGGATGGCCCTGCGACGTAACCGTGACAGCCGGTGGGTCAAGGCAGAACCGAGGTCGGTACCCGCGCAGCGGCGGGCCGGCCGGTCGATGCCAGGGTATCCTGCTACGCCATCGGCCGTCGCCAATCGCCCCGGCGCCGGCTGAACGTGGGAAAATCGCCGACAGTCGACCGCGCAGTAGCGAATGCCCAGCTTCGAACCCACCATTCCGTTCGGCGAGCTTGAGTTGCCGCGCGCGAGTGGCTTCGCGCGCTACCTGGCCGAACTGGAACGCAGCACCCCCGAAGGCGCGCCGTCGACCCGACTGTCGTCGCTCAGTCCGTCGCTGGCGCAGGATCTGATGCGATTCGAGCAGGCCGGCCGCGCGGCCGACCTGCTCGAGGTGCTGGCCGCCTGCGTGCGCCATGGACGCAACCTGACGGTGCATCTTCGCTGCCTCGACAAGGTGCTGCCATTGACCCTGTTTCCGCACGAGCGCCTCGCGCACTGCGCGCTCGACCTGCGCGCGCTGGTCGAGCAACGGCGGATCGCTCTCGCGGTGCTGCAGGTCGAACCCGCCGTGCTGCGTCCACCGGGTGACCCGCAGGCCACCATGGTCGGCGAGCCACGCTTTTACCGGCCGTTGTCGCCGCTGTTGTGGACCATGGCCGTGCACGGCGCCCGAGGCAGCCTGCTGCCCGAACTCACCGGCGCCGCGGTGTACCGCGTGTCGCCGGCCTTCGACCTCGCCATGCTGCGCCGCGAGGGTCCGTTGCGCTCGGCAGTGCAGCGCCTTCGGAGTGGTGTCGCGAGCCAGCGCGAGATCGCGAGCTGGCCCGGCATGACCCGCGACCGCACGGTGCGACTGCTCAACGCGCTCTACCTGCAGGCCGGCCTGATCGTCAGCCGTTCCCATCCGGCGGCGCTCGGCGATTCATGGTTCGGCGGCATCTGACTGGCGGCACCTCCTTCGACGCGCTCAGCCGGTGCTCAGTGCCTCCCAGCGCTCCAGGGCAGCCATCAGTTCGTCGTCGATCTGCGCGAAGCGATCCTGGGCCTCGACCAGACGTGCGACCTCGCCGGCATAGATCTCAGCACCCGAAAGCTGCTCGGCGAGCAACCGTTGCTCCGCCTCGAGCGCATCGATGCGCGCCGGCAGCGCGTCGAGCTCGCGCTGGTCCTTGTAGCCGAGCTTGCGCGGCCTTGCCGCCGGTGCCGCAGGCGCCGCTGCACGCTGCCTCTGCACCGCAGGCGTCGCGGTTGCCTCACGCTTCAGGGTCTGCGAGCGCGCCTTCTGCAAGACCCAGTCTTCGTAGCCCCCTTCGTACTCGCGCCACAGACCCGGCGAGACCTCGCCTTCCCAGGCAATGGTGCTGGTCACCACGTTGTCCAGGAAGCGCCGGTCGTGGCTGACCAGGAACACGGTGCCGGGGTACTTATGCAGCAGCTCTTCCAGCAACTCCAGCGTGTCGATGTCGAGATCGTTGGTCGGCTCGTCGAGCACGAGCACGTTCGCGGGCAGCGCGAAGAGGCGGGCTAGCAGCACGCGGTTGCGTTCGCCACCGCTCAGCGTGCGCACCGGCGAGCGGGCGCGCTCCGGCGAGAACAGGAAGTCGTTTAGGTAGCTCATCACGTGCTTGCGCGCACCGCTGAACTCGACCCATTCGCTGCCCGGACTGATCGTGTCGGCCAGCGTCGCGTCCAGATCCAGCGCGCTGCGCATCTGGTCGAAGTACGCCACCTCCAGGCGGCTGCCGAGGCGCACCGTGCCGGACGTGGGCTGCAGCTCACCGAGGATGAGCTTGAGCAGCGTCGTCTTGCCGGCGCCGTTCGGCCCGATCAGGCCGACCTTGTCGCCGCGCAGGATCGTCGCGCCGAAATGGCTGACGACGAGCTTGTCGCCGAAGCGCATCGAGACATCCTTCAGTTCGGCGACGATCTTGCCGCTCGGCACGCCGGAGTCGATCTCGAGCCGCACCTGGCCGAGCGACTCGCGCCGCTTCTCGCGCTGCGCGCGCAAGCCCTGCAACCGCTCGATGCGCGCGACACTGCGCGTGCGCCGCGCCTCGACACCCTTGCGGATCCAGAGCTCCTCCTGCGCCAGGAGCTTGTCGGCACGCGCGCTGGCCAGCGCCTCGGCGGCAAGTTGCTCTTCCTTCGCTCGCTCGTAGGCGCTGAAGTTACCCGGATAGCTGCGCAGCACGCCACGGTCGAGTTCGACGATGCGGGTGACCACGTTGTCGAGGAAGGTCCGATCGTGCGTGATCAGCATCAGCGCACCCTTGAAGCCGCGCAGCAGCTCCTCCAACCAATCGATCGAATCGAGATCGAGGTGGTTGGTGGGCTCGTCGAGCAGCAGCACGTCGGGCACCGCGACCAGAGCCTGTGCCAGCGCGACGCGCTTCTTCATGCCTCCGCTGAGTTCGCCGATGCGGCGGCTCCCGTCGAGGTGCAATTGCGCAAGCGTGGTGTCGACGCGCTGCTCCCAGGTCCAGGCGTCCAGCGCTTCGATGCGCGTCTGCAGGGCGTCGAGATCGACGCCGGGCGCGTGCGCCTCGTAGCTCGCACGCACCGCCCTCGCTTCGGCCACGCCCTCGCTGACGATGTCGAACACCGTGGCATCGTCGGCGAACAGCGGCTCCTGCGGCACGTAGCGAATGCGCAGGCCCTGGGTCAGCTGCAACAGTCCGTCGTCGGGCTTCTCGAGCCCTGCCACGATCTTCAGCAGCGAGGACTTGCCGGCGCCATTGCGGCCGATCAGGCCGAGCCGCTCGCCGTCCTCGAGCGAAAACGCGGCATTGTCCAGCAGCGCCACATGACCGTAGGCCAGGTGGGCGCCGGAAAGCGAGAGGACGGCCATCGCTCAGCGCACTGATGCGGCCAGCAACGCCGCCTCCAGTGCGTCGACGAACATGCCCGCCACGTCGAACCCGGTCTGCTGCGCGATCTCCTGGAAGCACGTCGGGCTGGTCACGTTGATCTCGGTCAGGCACTCGCCGATGACGTCGAGCCCCACGAGCAGCAGGCCGCGCGCGGCAAGTACCGGGCCGAGCGCCTCGGCGATCTCGCGATCTCGCGCCGACAGCGGTTGCGCGACGCCCTTGCCGCCGGCCGCCAGGTTGCCGCGGATCTCGCTGCCCTGCGGAATGCGCGCCAGCGAATAGGGCACCGGCGCGCCGCCGATGACGAGGATGCGCTTGTCGCCCTGCGCGATTTCGCTCAGGTAGCGCTGCACCATCACCGTCTGCGCGCCGCCGCGGTTCAGCGTCTCGGTGATGCTCCCGAGATTCAGGCCGTCGGGGCCGACGCGGAAGATGCCCATGCCGCCCATGCCGTCGAGCGGCTTCAGGATGATGTCGCCATGTTCGGCGTGGAAGCGTTTCACGTCGCCCTCGTCGCGCGTCACCAGCGTCGGCGAGATGAACTCCGGGAACTCGAGGATCGCGAGCTTTTCAGGATGGTCGCGCAGCGCGCGCGGCTTGTTGAAGACACGCGCGCCTTCACGCTCGGCCTGCTCGAGCAGGTGGGTCGCGTAGAAGTATTCGCTGTCGAACGGCGGGTCCTTGCGCATCACGACGGCGCCGAGATCGGCCAGGGCCATCGCTGCTGGCGCGCCGGTCGTGAACCAGTCCCGCGCGTCGCCGGTCAAGGCGATCTCGCGCACGTGCGCGGTGACGCGGCCACCGCGCTGCCACGTCAGGTCTTGCGGCTCGCAGGCGAGCAGCGCGTGGCCACGTGCGGCAGCCTCGCGCATCATCGCGAAGGTCGAGTCCTTGGCGATCTTGAAATGTTCTAGCGGATCGGCGACGAACAGCACTTTCATGGCGATGCCCTGGGCGTCAGATCTCGACCTTCGAGCCCAGCTCCACGATCCGGTTCGTCGGCAGGTTGAGGAAGTCGGCCGCCGCCGACGCATTGCGATGCATGCCAGCGAACAGCTTCTCGCGCCACATCGGCATGCCGGCGCCGAAAGTGGGAATCACGATGTCGCGCGACAGGAAATAGCTCGTGTCCATCTCGTCGAGCGGCACGCCGCGATGCCGCAGCAGCTTGAGCGCCTCGGGCACGTCGGGGTCGTTCTTGAAGCCGAAGTGCAGCACCACCTGCCAGCAGTCGTGTCCGAGCGAGTCCATCTCGATGCGCTTGTCGAAGCCGACCCACGGCACCTCATGGCTTTTCACGGTAACGAACAGGTTGTATTCATGCAGCACCTTGTTGTGCTTCAGGTTGTGCATCAACGCGTTGGGCGTCAGACCCAGGTCGGAGGTGAGGAAGACCGCCGTGCCCTGGACGCGCGTGGGCGGACTGACGAACACCGCCTCGAGAAAACCCTTCAGCTCGATCGCATCGACGCGCAGGCGTTCGCTCACCAGTCGCCGGCCCTGCATCCAGGTGACCATCAACGTGAACATGCCGACGCCGATGACCAGCGGGAACCAGCCGCCGTCCACCACCTTCAGCATGTTGGACAGGAAGAAGGTCACGTCGACTATGAGGAAGAAACCGGTGGCCACCACGCTCAGCCACATCGAATACTTCCAGCTGTAGCGGACGACGTAGAACGTCATCACCGTCGTCAGCGTCATGTTCAGCGTCACGGCGATGCCGTAGGCCGCGGCCAGGTTGTCCGAGGTCTTGAACAGCGCCACGGCCAGCACGATGAAGACGAACAGCCCCCAGTTGATGAACGGCAGGTAGATCTGGCCTGTCTGGCGGACCGAGGTGTGCTTGATCGCCATGCGCGGCAGGAATCCGAGCTGGATCGCCTGCTTGGTGATCGAGAACGCGGCCGAGATCAGCGCCTGCGAGGCAATGACCGTTGCCGCGGTGGCGAGGAACACGAGCGGCAACTGCGCCCAGCCCGGCGTCATCAGGAAGAACGGGTTGCTGACGGCCTGGGGGTTGTCCAGCAGCATCGCGCCCTGGCCGAAGTAGTTGACCACCAGCGCCGGCATCGCCACGCCATACCAGGCGATGCGGATCGGCCGCTTGCCGAAGTGGCCCATGTCGGCATACAGCGCCTCGCCGCCAGTGACGCACAGCACCACGGCGCCGAGCGCGACAAAAGCGACCAGCGGCTGCACCAGGCAAAAGCGCAGCGCATGGATGGGGTTGAGCGCAGCAATGACGTCGGGGTTCTCCGCAATGTGCGGCAACCCCAGAGCCGCCAGCACCACGAACCACAGCAGCATGATCGGCCCGAAGGCGCGGCCAATGCCGCCGGTGCCGAAGCGCTGCACCGCAAACAGCCCGGCCAGCACCACCAGCGTCAGCGGGATGATCCACGCGTGCAGGCTCGGCGTGGCCACTTCCAGGCCCTCGACGGCCGACAACACCGAGATCGCCGGTGTGATCACGCCATCGCCATAGAAGATCGCGGTGCCGAACAAGCCGACATTCATCAGCGTCCGGCGCAACATCGGTCGGTCGCGCACGGCGGTGGTGGCCAGAGCCAGCATCGCGATTTGACCGCCCTCGCCGTTGTTGTCGGCGCGCAGGATCAGCAGCACGTACTTGACCGAGACCACGACGGTCAGCGTCCAGAAGATCAGCGACAGCACGCCCAGGATGTTGCCCGTCGACGGTGCGACGTGACCGTTGCGGAACACCTCTTTCAGCGCGTACAGCGGGCTGGTGCCGATATCGCCGTAGACCACGCCCACCGCGCCCACCGTGAGCGCGATCAGGCCGGTCTTGTGGGGAGACGAGGGAGAACTCACGGGGGTTTGGAGGCGGCTCGACAGCGAGCCATTGTGCCTGCGGGGCGCCTGCAATGACTCCGCGGCGGCTGCGGCCGGCGTGCGGGAACCACATTCTGCGCGCCGTGTACCCGTGCGGGCCTGACCTGCCATCCAGCAATGTTGCATTGCAACAACGCGCCGATGCTCCGGCTGTTCAACCGCGCATCGAGCCTGCCACGAGATCGAAGCGGAACAACCGGCATTCGATCGGCCCGTTCCACATCGGCATCCGCCGCGCTTCCTTCAGACGCATGCTGCCCGGCAGCTTCAAGTCGGGGCTGAGTACCCAGGCCGTCCATCCCGCAGCGTGGGCGGTGTAGGCGCGCTTCCAGTGCGCCGCTAGGCGGGGAAAGAAGTCTTCGGGGGTGGAGCGGTCCTCGGCCGAGGGGCGTGCCGCCCTGGCGGCAGACTTGCCGAGCACGCCGATGCGTTCGCCATACGGCGGATTGAGCATCAGCGTGCCGTGCAGGCCGGGTGGCAGCGCGGGCGCAGGGCGCTCCAGCGCATCGCCCCCGTTGCAGGTAATGGCTTGCGATACGCCGGCGCGCTCGGCGTTGCGGCGCGCGAAGTCGACCATCCGGAACGAGACGTCGCTGGCATGGATCGGCACTGCGCTCGCGTGAATGCGCGCCTGCGCGGTCGCCTTGAGCTCCTGCCACTGCCTTCGCGCTTCGGCGGACGCGAACGGTGCCAGGCGTTCGAACGCGAAGTGGCGCATCGAGCCCGGCGCGATACCGCAGGCGATCTGCGCCGCCTCGATGGCGATCGTCCCGGAACCGCAGCACGGGTCGTGCAGCGCGCCACCCGCGTCGGGCGTGCCGCGCCACCCAGCAGCAGCCAGCATCGCCGCAGCGAGTGTTTCCTTCAGCGGCGCGTCGCCCTTGTCGACACGCCAGCCCCGCTTGAACAGCGGCTCGCCCGAGCTGTCGACATACAGCGTCGCGCGCTCGGCGCCGAGGTGCAGCACCAGTTGCAGCTCGGGGTGGCGCGTGTCGACGCTCGGCCGCTCGCCGGTCGCGTCGCGCAGCATGTCGCACACGCCGTCCTTGATGCGCAGCGCGGCAAAGTTCAGGCTGCGCAGCGGCGAGCGCTGCGCCGTCGTGTCGACGCGCAGCGTCTGCCGCGAGGTGATCCACAGCGTCCAGTCGACGCCACGGGCCAGCGCGTAGAGGTCGTCCTCGCGCGAATAGGCGCCTTCGGCCACCTCGACCAGCACGCGCTGCGCGAGGCGGCTCTCGAGGTTGAGCAGCATCACTTCCGGCACGCCGCCCTCCAGGCCGACGCCACCGCGCACCGCCTGCACCGACGCATCCGGCAGCAGTCGCGCCACCTCGTCGGCGAGCAAGGCCTCGACGCCGGCGGCGCAGGGAAGGAACAGCGGTGCCCGGCTCATGCACGTCGCCGGGTGTCGTTCAAAGCGCGCGGCGCAGATTGGCCGGCGCGATCTTCAGTGCCTCGCGATACTTGGCCACCGTGCGCCGCGCGACCTGGATGCCCTGCTCCTCGAGCATCTGGCTCAGCTGGCTGTCCGACAACGGCTTGGCCGTGTCCTCTGCAGCGATCAGCTGCTTGAGCAGCGCGCGCACCGCCGTGCTCGACGCATTGCCACCGGCCTCGGTATGCAGCGACGAACCGAAGAAGTATTTCAGCTCGAAGGTGCCCTGCAGCGTCGCCATGTACTTCGCGGTCGTGACGCGCGAGATCGTCGACTCGTGCAGGCCGAGCTCGTCGGCGATCTCGCGCAGCACGAGCGGCTTCATCGCGATCGCGCCATGCGTGAGGAAGCTCTTCTGGCGTTCGACGATCGCCTGCGAAACGCGCTGGATGGTGTCGAAACGCTGCTGGATGTTCTTCACGAACCAGCGCGCTTCCTGCAGCCGCGCGCCGAGCGGCGAGCCGTTGGCACCGCGCGCGCCGCGGATCGCCTGCGCATAGAAATCGTTGATGCGCAACTTGGGCATCACCTCCGGGTTGAGCACGACCTTCCAGCCGCGGCCAGCCCTTTGCACGATCACGTCGGGCAAGATCACCTGCGCCTCGGCATTCGTGAATGCGCGGCCCGGCTTCGGTTCGAGCGCAACGATCAGCGCCTGCGCCTCGCGCAGCAACTCCTCGTCGGCGCCGGTGGCGGCCATCAGCTTCCTGACGTCGCGCCGGGCCAGCAACTCGAGGTGATGGCGGCAGATCAGGATCGCGACCGCCTGCGCCTCGCTGCGTGGCAGGTCGCGCAGCTGCAGCGTCAGGCATTCGGCGAGGTCGCGCGCGCCGACGCCCACCGGTTCCAGGCTCTGCAGCCACTTCAGCGCGCATTGCAGCCGTTCGAGAAGTTCCTGGCGTGCTGCTTCGTCGTCGCCGGCGAGGCGCTCGGCGATATCCCCCAGCGGATCGGCGAGGTAACCGTCTTCGTTCAGCGAGTCGATCAGCACCGCCAGCGCAGCGGCGTCCTCGGGGGCCAGCCGCATGCCGACCAGTTGCCCGCGCAGGTGGTCTTGCAGCGATTCGGGGGCGCCGCCACGCTCGCGCCCCTCGAAATCGTCGCCATCCGCGCCCTGGCCGCCGGAAGACGGCATCTCCGCAATGCTGTCAAAGTCCTCGCGCTCGGTGCCGTTCTCCCAGTCGTCTCGCTCGGTGATGCCGAATTCGGCCGTGTCCAGGCCGGGAGAGTCGCCGGCGGCCTCGACGCTGCTTTCCGAGCGCGACTCTGCGTCGTGTCGCTCGCTGTCGCGCTCGCCGGCGGCAACGCGCTCAGGCGCCGCTTCGGGTACTGCGGTCTCCTCCTCCGTTTCGAGGAAGGGGTTCTGCTCGAGCATCTGCTCGACCTCCTGCTGGAGTTCGAGCGTGGACAGCTGCAGCAGCCGAATCGATTGCTGAAGTTGCGGCGTCAGCGACAGGTGCTGCGACAGGCGGACCTGAAGGGACGGCTTCATTTCGCGGCCAGCCCGCTACATGCGGAAATGTTCGCCGAGGTACACCTTGCGCACGTCGGCGTTCGCGACGATCTCGGCAGGGGTGCCCTCGGCGAGCACCGCGCCGTCGCTGATGATGTAGGCGCGATCGCAGATACCGAGCGTCTCGCGGACGTTGTGGTCGGTGATCAGCACGCCGATGCCGCGACCCTTCAAGAAGCTGATGATTCGCTGGATCTCGATCACTGCGATCGGGTCGATCCCGGCGAACGGCTCGTCGAGCAGGATGAAGCGCGGCTGCGTGGCCAGCGCGCGCGCGATCTCGACACGCCGCCGTTCGCCGCCCGACAGCGACGGGGCCGGATTGTCGCGCAACTGCTCGATCGACAGGTCGTTCAGCAGGCCGTCGAGCAACTGCTCAATGCGCGGCGTCCTGAACGGCTTTCCTTCGGCGTCGAACTGGAGTTCGAGCACGGCGCGGATGTTCTCCTCGACGGTGAGCTTGCGAAAGATCGATGCCTCCTGCGGCAGGTAGCTCAGCCCAAGGCGCGAGCGCTGGTGGATCGGCAGCCGCTCGACGCGGCGGCCGCCGATGCTGATCCGGCCGGCGTCGGCGCGCACCAGGCCGACGATCATGTAGAAGCTCGTCGTCTTGCCGGCGCCGTTCGGGCCGAGCAGACCCACGACTTCGCCACCCTGCACGGCCACGTGCACGTCCTTCACCACCGTGCGCGTGCCGTAGGTCTTCTTCAGCCCGCTCGCTTCGAGACGTCCGGGCGCCGCGGAACTTGTCGCCGCAGCGGTCATCGCAGCGCCCCGGGTGTCGCAGCGCTCACGGGCGCCCCCCGGAAGTCGCATTGCCGAGCGAGCCGCTGGAGCGAAGCGTCGGCGTCGCAGCCGGTTGCGACGCCGCGGCGTCGGGCAAGGCATCGCGCGGCGCCAGCGTCGCGCGCACGCGCCCACCGGGGTTCGCTGGCGTCGCGGCCGATTCGCCGCTGTTGACGCTGAAGACCTCGCGCGTGTTGTCGTAGGTGATGAGGCTGCCGGCCGTCTCGTCGGCGAGCGTAGCGCCTCGATAGCGGCGGATTACGGCTCGGTTGACGAAGCGCACTGTGTCGGCCTTGCCGTCGTACTCGATGCGTTCGGCCTCGCCCTGGATCGTCTCGTCGACGCCTTCGCGTTTCTGGCTGAAGCTCGCGAGTTGGCCTGGCAGAGCCGTGGCGAGGCCGTACTGGTAGCCGTCGGGCGCCTGGCGAACCTCGATCTGCGCCGCACGCATCGTCAAGGTGCCCTTGGTGACGACGACGTTCCCGGTGAAGGTACCGACCTGTTTCAGGTCGTCGTAGCGCCCGCTGTCGGCCTCGATGTTCAGTGGCTTGCTGCGGTCGGCCTTTTCAGCCGGCGAAGGCGCCGCCCAGACTGCCAGCGCCAACGCGGGCAACAGTACGCGCAGGGCGCGGTGACCGAAAGGGATGCGAAGCAGCGTGTGCATGGGGCATGAAACTTGCATGCCATTCTAGTTCACGCATGCCCAGTAACGGCGGGTCGGCCTGGTCCCTGGCCTCGCGCTGCCGGCCAGCGACCGCCTATGCCTTGCCGCCGCGCTCTTTCTGGATCAGGTAATCGGTCACTGCCAGCGCGCGCTCGTGCGAGCCGGCCATTGATGCCGAGGTGAGGTACTTGCCCTGGATGCCCATCGCCGGAACGCCGTCGAGCTTGTAGGCCTGGGCCAGCTGCGCCGCCTGGCGCGCCTTGGTCTGCACCGAGAAGCCGTTGTAGTACTCGAGGAACTTGGCGCCGTCGACACCGTTCTTGGTCATGAAAGCGGCGATGTCGGTCGGTTTGTCCAGGCGCTGGTGGTCGACGTGAATGGCGGCGAACACCTTCCGATGCATCGTGTCGGTGAGCTTCATCTCCTCGAGCGCGAAGTAGATCCGCTGATGGGCAACGTATGGCTCGTCGCGGAAGGCTACCGGCACGCGGCGAAAGCTCACGTCGGCGGGCAGCTTCCTGACCCAGGCGTCGAGCATCGGCTCGAACGCGTTGCAGTGCGGACAGCCGTACCAGAAGAATTCGATCACGTCGATCTTGCCGCCGGACGGCGCCGGCAGCGGCGAGTTCAGGCGCAGATAGTCCTTGCCTTCGACGGGCGGCCCGCTCTGGGCTCGCACGGGGCTGATCATCGCGGCCGCGCCCAGCGCACCGGTGGCCAGAACGGCCGAGAATTCACGACGCTTCATTCCTGTCCTTTCTTGGATGGCGTGCGGGTGGAGTGCGTCCGGCCCGCACAAGTTCAGCGCTGGACTCGCACCAGTGCCGAGTCGATGCCCGCCCCGGCGAGCTTCACCCTGGCCGCTTCGGCCTCGTCCTTGCCCTCATAGGGCCCGACACGCACCCGATACACCGTACGCCCGGCCTGTTCGCGCTCGGTGATTTTCGCTGCTAACCCCAGCAGCGCGACGTTGGCGCGCTGCTGTTCGGCGTCCTCGCCGCGCGCGTAGGCACCGGCCTGCACGAAGTAGGTGAACGGATCGGGCGACGCGGTGGTCTTCTCGGCGCTGGCGGCAGGGCCTTTGCCGTCCTTCTTCATTGCCGCGTCGCTGGCGACGGTCTTGCCAGGCCGTGCCGGGCCGGCGGCCGACGGGGTCGCAGGCGCAGGTGTAGGCGCGGCGCTCGCAGTAGCCGGCGGGCGCGTCGCGGCCTTGCCGGCAAGTGGGGCGTTGGGGTCCCAGTTGCGGTTCTTCTCGGCCTGCGCGGCGTCCTGCTCGGGGCTGCGCTGCGGCACCTTGTTGATGAACGGCACCGGCACCTTGGTCACGTACAGCGCGACGCCGAGCGACACGGCCAGCCCGACGAGCAGGCCGATGATGAAACCGAGGAAGAAGCCTCCGCGCTGGGCACGGCGGCTGCTGCCAAGGCGCAGGGTCGGTGACTGTCTCATGTTGCTGGCTCCAGCGCGGGCGCGGCCTCGCGCAGCATCGCTTCGGGTGCGCTGACACCCAGCACCGCCAGGGCGTTGCGCAGCGCCTGGCGCGTGGCCGCGAGCAATGCCAGCCGGGCGCGGGCGAGGCCGGCGTCATCGACGAGAAACCGCTCGGCGGCGTAGTAGCTGTGGAAGGCAGCGCTCAGGTCCCGCAGGTAGAACGCCACGTCGTGCGGCGCCAGGTCGGCCGCGGCGCGCGCGAGCAGCACCGGGAACTCGGCCAGCTTGAGCATCAGCGTCGTCTCCGTGGGGGCGGTCAGGCGTGCGAGATCGGCCGCCGCGAGTTTCGTCGCGTCGCCCCCCCATTGCGCCAACACCGAACAGATGCGCGCATGGGCGTACTGCACGTAGAACACCGGGTTCTCGTCGTTCTGCTGCAACGCGAGGTCGACGTCGAACACGAACTCCGTGTCGGCCTTGCGGCTGAGCATGAAGAATCGCACGGCGTCGCGGCCGGTCCAGTCGATAAGGTCGCGCATCGTCACGTAGCTTCCTGCGCGCTTGGAAATCTTCACCTCCGCGCCACCCTTCATCACGGTGACCATCTTGTGCAGCACGTAGTCGGGGTAGCCGGCGGGCACGCCCTTGCCGGCCGCCTGCACGCCGGCGCGCACGCGGGCAATCGTGCCATGGTGGTCGCCGCCCTGGATGTTGATCGCCTTGCGGTCGCCGCGCTCGAACTTGGCGAGGTGGTAGGCCACGTCCGGCACGAAGTAGGTATAGCTACCGTCGGACTTGCGCATCACGCGGTCCTTGTCGTCACCGTATTCGGTGCTGCGCAGCCACAGCGCGCCGCCGTCCTCGTAGGTCTTGCCGGCGGCGATCAGGCATTTGACGGTGTCCTCGACCCGCCCGCTGCTGTACAGGCTCGACTCGAGGAAGTAGTGGTCGAAGCGCACGCCCAACGCCTTCAAGTCCAGATCCTGCTCGTGGCGCAGGTAGGCGACCGCGAACTGGCGGATGCCTTCCAGATCGTCCGGGTCGCCCGAAGCGGTGAACTCGCGGTCGTCGGCATGCACGGTCTTGCGTGCCGCGAAGTCCGCCGCGACATCGGCGATGTAGTCGCCGTTGTAGGCCGCCTCCGGCCAGTCCGCGTCGCCCGGCGCCAGGCCCTTCAGGCGCGCCTGCACCGAAGCGGCGAGGGTGGCGATCTGCACCCCCGCGTCGTTGTAGTAGAACTCGCGCGTCACTTGCCAGCCCTGCCATTCGAGCAAGTTGCAGATCGCGTCGCCGAGCGCCGCCTGGCGTGTGTGACCTGTATGCAGCGGACCGGTCGGGTTGGCCGAAACGAACTCGACCACCACCTTCTGGCCAGCACGATCGACGCCGCCTTCGCTCAGCCGCCTGCCATAGGCTGCGCCTGCGGTCAGCACTTCGGCGACGACGGTTTGTTTCGCCGCAGCCGTGAGCCGCAGGTTGATGAAACCGGGACCGGCGATCTCCATTGCCTCGACCCAGCGCTGCACCGGGGGGCGGCGCGCAAGCGCCTCGACCAGCCGCTGCGCAAGCTCGCGCGGGCTCCGTTGCAGCGGCTTGGCCAATTGCATCGCGGCGGTGCATGCTAGGTCGCCGTGTGCGGCCTGCCTGGGTGCCTCGAATACCGCCGCCGGCGCGTGCCCCGGCGCCAGTTCGGCGAGCGCGTCGCCAAGGGCGCCCAGCAACTCCTGCTTCACTGCAATCATCGGGCGATTCTACGTATCGGCCGGTCGCAAGCCGCCGAGGGCGGCACGGGAGTGGGCCGGTTTTGCCCCGCTGTTCGCCGCAGCGGCCTGCGTCGGGCGATGAAATGATCGCCCGACGGCCTGCTTCGGGCCGTGACGTCCCGCCATGTCCAACTCCACCGTCTCACCGCCCGAACTGCCTACGTTGCCCGAGCAGATCGGCAAGTACCGCGTGCTGCGCCGCTTGGGCGAAGGCGCGACCAGCGAGGTCTTCCTCTGCCGCGACGAGTTCCGCGGCTGCGACGTGGCGATCAAGCGTGTGCGCACCAGCGCGCTCGCAGACACGCAGGACGGGCGCTACTACGAGCGCTTCTTCGCCGCCGAGGCAGCGCTGGTCGGCCGCCTGCAGCACCCCAACGTGGTGCAGATCTTCGACGCCGTGGCCGACCCGCAGGCTCCGTACATCGTGATGGAGTACGTCGACGGCAACACGCTGAGGCCCTACTGCCGCGCCGACCGGCTGCAGTCGCTGGAGCTGATCGTCGAGCTCGGTTTCAAGTGCGCGATGGCGCTCGGCTACGTATACCGCCAGGGGCTGATCCACCGGGACGTGAAGCCGGCCAACATCCTCGCGGTACTGGCCGACGGCAGCATCACCGACATCAAGATCACCGACTTCGGCAGCGTGCTCAACATGCGCTCGGACGTAACCCAGGTCTACCGGGTCGGCTCGCTCGCCTACATGTCGCCCGAGCAGCTCGACGGCAGCGTGCTCGATTGCCGCGCCGACATCTATTCGCTCGGTGCGGTGCTCTATCACATGATCACCGGTCGGCCACCGTTCGATTCCCCGGTGCAGGCCGCACTGGTGAACCAGATCTATCACCATGCGCCGCCGCCGCCGAGCGGGCTGCGCGCAGGCGTCGGGCCGGCTCTCGACGAGGCGATCCTGCGTGCGCTGGCCAAGCGCCCCGACGAGCGCTACAGCGGGTGGGACGAATTCGCGCAGGCGTTGTCGGCGTTGATCGCGAACCGCGAGGTGCCGCGCGGCCAGCTTCAGGGCGTGCTCGATTCGGAGCGCTTCACACTGCTGCGCAGTCTGGAGTTCTTCCGCAACTTCGGCGACGTGGAACTCTGGGAGGTGGTGCACCGCGCGAGCTGGCAGCGTTTCGGCTTCGGGCATGCGCTGTACCGCAAGGGCGAAGAGGGGCGCACGTTCCACATCGTCGCCCAGGGCGAAGTCGAGGTGTTCCGCAACGGGAAGCAGGTGGCCCTGCTCGGCGCCGGCACCTCGGTCGGCGAGATGGCCTACCTCGCCCCGAGCCCCGACTTGCGACTGCACAGTGCCGACGTGGTCGTCAGCAAGCCCTGCACGACGATCTCGTTCACCCCCGAGACATTGGCCCAGGTGGGCGCGGGCTGTCGCCATCTGTTCGACGAAGCGTTCATCGGTGTGCTGGTGCGCCGGCTTCACGCTGCCCACGAGACGCTTGCCCATCCGCGACGGATTCTCTGATGTCGGCGCGCCACGCCGCCGCCAATCCAGGCTTGCGCCGCCCGACCCGGCGATGCTCCAATTCGGACGCTGCAGGTCTGCCGAACGATCGCCGGGCCGCTGCGATCCCTTCCCTCTCCTACGGAGTCTCCATGAACAAACTGTTCCCCGTCATCGCCCTCGTCGTCGCCGTGTTCGCCGGCCAGGCCCAGGCCAGCTGCGAGACCCAGGCTGCCGAGAAGAATCTCTCCGGCGCTGCCAAGACGAGCTTCGTGAAGAAGTGCGAGCAGGATGCCGCCGCGGGTGGCGCATCCGCCAGTTGCGAGGCGCAGGCGACCGAGAAGAAACTCGCCGGTGCGGCGAAGACGAGCTTCCTCAAGAAGTGCGTTGCCGACGCCGGCGGTGCATCGGCCAGTAGTGCATCGGCCGCTTGCGAAGCGCAGGCCGCCGAGAAGAAGCTCGCCGGCGCGGCGAAGACGAGCTTCGTCAAGAAGTGCGTCGCCGACGCCGCCAAGTAGACGCCGCCACGGCCGGGGCCCGACAGGGCCACGGCCGCTCGCGTACCGTCAGGGCGTGCCCACGCCGCGCGCAACGAAGACCGCTGCCAGCGGCAACAGCACGAGCAGGTGCGACTCGATCATCACCCAGCGTCGCGCGGCGTTCAGTTCGGCGGCCTCGGGGAGGTGGCCTGTCGCCGCCAGCGTTCGCCGCCAGCGGGCGAAGGACAGTGTGGGCTTCACCGAGATCAGCGCGATGGCGATGAAGAGCGCGATCTTCAGCTGCAGCAGCGGCTGAGCCGCGTACCACGACAGTCCCTTGATTCCCCATGCCATGCGCGCAACGCCGGTGAGCAGCACGGCAGCGAGCGCGCCCCAGTAGATCGCATCGACCCGGCCCAGGCGGTGCACCACCTCGGCGTTGAGCCACTGCGGGCGGCAAAGCGCCGCTTCGCTGGTCATGAACACCACCACCGTCAGGATCGCGGCGAAGTGGGCGTAGGCGAGCAGGGCTTCGAGGATCATTCTGCGAGTGTAGGGACGCGCCGCAGCTGTGCCGGGGGTAGCGTTCAACGCCGCTCGCGCGGCTTCGTCCAATACTCCGCTTCGCCGTACGTGTGCTTCAGGAAATCGATCCAAAGTCGCACTCGCAGCGGCAGGTGCTTGCGCTGCACGAACACCGCGTAGATGCCGTTCGGCGGTGCGCGGAACTCCTCCAGCAAGCTCACCAGTGCGCCACTGGCGATCTCGTCCTCGACCTCCCAGGTGCTGCGCCACGCGATGCCCAGGCCGGCCAGGCACCAGTCGTGCAAGACTTGGCCGTCGGAGCAGTCGAGGCGCCCGCGCGGGCGCAGATAGGTCAGCTCGCCATCGATCACGAACGCCCAGCCTCGCGTCTGGCTGGCGTCGGAAGACAGCGTCAGGCACTCATGGCGGTCCAGGTCTCCAGGGTGCTGAGGCGTGCCGGCGCGCGCCAGGTAGGCGGGCGTGGCCACGCACAGCCGCCGGTTGTCGGCCAGGCGCACACTGACCAGCGACGAATCGGGCAGGTCGCCCACGCGCACCGCACAGTCCACCCCTTCGTTGACGATGTCGACCACGCGATCGCTCAGGTTCAGCGACAGCGACACCTCCGGATGGCGCTCGAGGAATGGCGGCACCAGTGGCGCCACATGGCGCCGGCCGAAGCCGGCCGGGGCGGTGATGCGCAGATGGCCGCTCGCCTTCACGCCGCCGGCACTGACGCTCGCCTCGGCGATGGCCAGGTCGGCCAGCAGGCGCTGGCAGGCCTCGAGGAACGCACTGCCTTCATGCGTGAGCGTGATGCGCCGGGTCGTGCGCAGCAGCAGCTTTACGCCCAGACGCTGTTCGAGTGCGCCGATGCGACGGCCGATGATGGCCGGCGCCACACTCTCGGCATGCGCGGCGGCTGTCAGGCTGCCCTTGGCAACGACGGCGACGAAAGATTCGATCTGCTTGAGCCGATCCACGGCCGCAAGATTACGCCATCCAAGTCACGGATGAAGAGCTATTTCAGTACTTAATCACTGCCTGGGTATCGAATAGAGTCATCGGATGGAGAAGTCGCTGACCGTTCCGGGCGCCGTCGTGTTCGACGCGTACGGCACGCTGTTCGACGTTTACAGCGTGGCGTTGCTCGCCGAGCAGATGTTCCCAGGCCAGGGCAACGCGCTCGCCGTGTTGTGGCGCGACAAGCAGATCGAGTACACGCGGCTCACCTCGATGAGCGGGCGCTACCAGCCGTTCTGGGAGCTGACCCGCGCCGGCCTGCGCTTTGCCGCACAGCGCCTTGCCCTGACGCTGAATGCGACGGCCGAAGAGCAGTTGATGAACCAGTACCGCCACCTGAGCGCGTTCCCGGAAAACCTCGACGTGTTGCGCGAGCTGAAGCTGCGCGGCGTGCCTTGCGCGATCCTCAGCAACGGCGATCCGGAGATGCTGGCCGTCGCCGTGAAGAGTGCCGGCTTCGAGCCCTTCCTGGCCCATGTGCTGAGCGTGCATAGCGTTCGCAAGTACAAGACCGACCCGGCCGCCTACGCGCTCGGCCCGCAGGCATTCGACCTGCCGGCGCCGCAGATCCTCTTCGTCTCCAGCAACGGCTGGGACGCGATCGGTGCCACCTGGTTCGGCTACACCACGCTGTGGGTCAACCGCCAGAGCCTGCCGTTGGAACAACTCGCCACCGAACCGACGCGTACCGGCACAAGCCTGCGCGACGTGCTCGGGTTCTTCCCCTCCTGACCGACGCACCGCCATGACCGAAAGAACATCCGTCCACCGTCTCCAGGTCGCCACCGTCCTGAAGGATTTCATCGACCGCGAGGTGCTGCCCGGCACCGGCATCGCCAGCGAGCGCTTCTGGCACGGCTTCGACGAGATCGTGCACGAGCTCGCGCCGAAGAACGCCGCGCTGCTCGCCGAGCGCGACCGCCTGCAGTCCGGGATCGACGCCTGGCACAAAGCCAATCCCGGGCCGATTGCGAACGTGCGCAAATACCGCGCGTTCCTCGAGGGTATCGGCTACCTGGTGCCGGCGCCGGCCAGGGTGCGCGTGACGACGAAGAACGTCGACGCTGAGTTGTCGATACAGGCCGGGCCGCAACTGGTCGTTCCGATCACCAACGCACGCTATGCTCTGAACGCCGCCAACGCGCGCTGGGGCTCGCTCTACGACGCGCTGTACGGCACCGACGCGATCGCCGAGGAAGGCGGCGCCGAAAGGGGCGGCGGCTACAACACGGTGCGCGGTGCCAAGGTCATCGAGTACGCGCGCCACGTGCTCGACCGCACGGCGCCGCTCAGGAAGGGCTCGCACCTCGCTTCGACCGCCTACCGCGTCGACGCCGGCAAGCTCGTCGTGACGCTGGCCGGCGGCAGCACGACCGGCCTCGCCAAGCCGGCGCAGTTCGTCGGCTTCCAGGGCGATGCCGATGCGCCTTCGTCGGTGCTGCTGGCGCACCACGGGCTGCACCTGGACATCCGCATCGACCGCGCGACGCCGATCGGCAGGGACGACCCGGCGGGCGTGTGCGACCTGGTGCTCGAAGCGGCGCTGTC
>Ga0209048_10000159_pt1 | contig 71125 bp, 64 predicted proteins | sample FrelakmetCRP12CR_FD_187146 | JGI IMG/M metagenome (GOLD analysis project Ga0209048, IMG submission 187146) | Freshwater lake sediment microbial communities from the University of Notre Dame, USA, for methane emissions studies - CRP12 CR (SPAdes)... | ecosystem: Environmental > Aquatic >...
CTGCGCCACCGACTCGCTCGACAGGAGCCGCGGGTTGACCCCGTCGCTGGCGATGCCCAGACACCACAGCGACCCGTAGAGCGGGATGTAAAGCGCCATCGGGTGCACTTGCTTGAAGACCTTGCGCAGGTTGGCCGCATTCTTCTTCACTGTCGCCGCCTGGAACACGGGCGAGCCCAGATGCATCGTCATGATCCCGCCCGGACTGAGCACGCGCTGGCACAAGCGGAAGAACTCCTCCGAATACAGATGAAACGCGGGCGTATCGGGATCAGTGAGGTCGAGCACGACGAGGTCGAAATTCTCGTTGCAGTGCTTCACGTACTCGAACCCGTCGCCGAGCCTGATGTCCAGCCGCGGATCGTCGAGCGACCCCTTGTGAATCGAGCCCAGCCACTTCCGGCTGATGTCGATCACGGCCGGATCGAGCTCGGCCATCACGATGCGGCGGACACTCGGGTGTTTGAAGATTTCTTCCGACGAACCGCCATCGCCGCCACCGATCACCAGCACGTTGCGCGGGTTCGGATGGGCAAGGAGCGCCGGATGCGTCATGCATTCGTGATAGAAGAACTCCTCCTTCTCGGAGGTCATCAGTCGCCCGTCGAGGCGGAACAGGCGGCCGAACTGCGGCGTGTCATAGACCTCGACACGCTGGTAGGGCGACTGCAGCGCCGCCAGTTGCGCCGTGGCGGTGTATCCATAGCCCGAGTGCGCGTTGAGCCAGTCGAAGATCAGCTCGTGCTTGATCTGCCCGGTCTGCGCCACGCCCTTGACCCCGGGCGCATTGAACCGGGCGGTCGCGGCAACGTCGACCGAACTGGCGGACAAGTCGCCGCGTGCGATGCGGTTGACGACCTGCTGCCGCGGACGGAAGGCAACCATCAGCGCATCAAAGAGTTGCTGCGCCTTGCCGGAATTGTCGTCGGTGAAATTGCAGACGTAGACGTCCAGAGTAACGCCGCGACGCTCCGGCCAGGTGTGAACCGCCAAATGCGACTCGGCCAGCAGCACGGTGCCGGTGATGCCGCCCGGCTCGCCCTGCCAGTCGGGAAATACGTGGTACTTCTCATCGACGATGGTCAGCCCCGCGTCGATGGTTGCGTCGCGGCACAGCCTGGAAAGCGTGTCGAGATCCGTCAGGAAACCGGCGCTGCATCCGCAATCGAACAGATCGCCAGTCAGGTGAAGCCCTTGCATCTTCGTCCCCCAGCAGGTCCGCCCAATCGACCTGAATCACGGCTATGAACCGCAACCCATCGGCCCGGGACCCGTGCGCTGGTGCGCGGCGCTCGGATCAGTGCAGTGCGAACACTGCGTCGATTGGATCTGGCGGGGGAGAATTGCCGATACGACTGGCGCCCGTTGCTTCCGGATTTCCGGACCGAAATTTGAGGGTCGAATGCTACTTGAAATCACCACTCGGCGAAAGTGATCCGACGCAAGTTCGCGGGAACGCAGCCGCCAAATCGCGCCGCGCGCAACGGTCGTGGTTCGCATCGTCTGCGGCCGGAACTCGGCGCTGCGCGCTGATAGACTTCAGCGCCGATTTCGAGTGCATCACGCTGACCGAACGGTCGGCTAACGCGATCCTGATCCCATGCCGGAAAACCCCGCCGCGACCCGCAGCGCGCTTGAGCGCGACATGTGCAACGCCCTTCGCGCGCTCGCGATGGACGCGGTGCAAAAGGCGAACTCCGGTCATCCCGGCATGCCGATGGGCATGGCCGAAATTGCGTTCGCGCTCTGGACGCGGCACCTCTCGCACAACCCGGCCAATCCCGGCTGGGTGAATCGTGACCGCTTCGTCCTGTCCAACGGCCACGGTTCGATGCTTCAGTACGCGCTGCTGCATCTGGCCGGCTACGACCTGCCGATCCAGGAACTCGCGAACTTCCGCCAACTGCACAGTCGCACGCCGGGGCATCCGGAGTTCGGCCTGACGCCGGGCGTGGAAACCACCACGGGCCCGCTCGGGCAGGGGCTCGCGAACGCGGTCGGCATGGCGCTGGCGGAAAAACTGCTCGCGGCCGAGTTCAATCGGCCCGGCTTCGACATCATCGATCACCGGACCTACGTGTTTGTCGGCGACGGCTGCCTGATGGAGGGCATCTCGCACGAGGCGGCATCGCTGGCCGGCACTTGGAAGCTCGCCAAGCTGATCGCCATCTACGACGACAACGGCATCTCGATCGATGGGGAGGTCAGGCACTGGTTCACCGATGACACCGCGGCGCGCTTCCGCGCCTACCGCTGGAACGTGATCGGGCCGGTTGACGGGCATGACGTCGACGCGATCGACCGCGCGATCGCGGGGGCGAAGGCGAGCGACCGGCCGACACTGCTCGTGGCGAAGACGGTGATCGGCAAGGGCTCGCCGAACCGCGCCGGAAGTGAAAAGGCGCACGGTGAAGCCTTGGGTGCAGACGAGGTCGCCGCCACGCGTGCGGCGATCGGCTGGCCACATGCTGCGTTTGCCGTGCCGCCCGCGGTTTACGCGGCGTGGAACGCGCGTGCCGCGGGGGCAGCGCGCGAGCAGGCATGGCAGCGCGTTTTCGCCCCCTATGCGCAACGCTTTCCGGCCGAGGCGGCCGAGTTGCAGCGACGACTTCGCGGCGATTTGCCGGGCAACTTCGCCACTGTCGTCGCTGGGGCCATCGGCGCCGCCGCGGGCAAACGCGAAACGGTCGCGACCCGCAAGGCCTCGCAACTGGCGCTCGAAGTACTGGCCGAAGCCGTGCCGGAGATGCTGGGCGGTTCGGCCGATCTGACCGGCAGCAACCTGACACGATGGAGTAAAGCGGCCGCACTGCGCACGGATGGCGACCTCAAGCCGGGCCGTCACATCCACTTTGGCGTGCGTGAGTTCGGCATGAGCGCCATCGCCAACGGCATCGCGTTGCACGGCGGTTTCATCCCGTTCGTCGGCACGTTCCTGGTGTTCTCCGACTACGGCCGCAACGCGCTGCGCATGGCGGCGCTGATGAAACAGCGCGTGATCTTCGTCTTCACACACGACTCGATCGGGCTGGGCGAAGACGGGCCGACGCACCAGGCGGTGGAGCACGCCGCGACGCTTCGTTTGATCCCGAACATGGATGTCTGGCGGCCATGCGATACCGTTGAGACAATTGTCGCTTGGGCGCATGCGCTCGAACGCGCGGGCGCGAAAGACGCGGGGCCGACCAGCCTGCTGTTTTCGCGCCAGAGCGTGTCTTACCTGTCAGGCGAGCGCGACTCGAGCGAGGTCCGAAAGGGTGCTTACGTGTTCGCAGAGGCCGCGGGCGGGGTGGGCAAGGCGAAGGCCGTGTTGATCGCAACCGGCTCGGAGGTGCCGCTTGCCGTCGAGGCACACAAAAGGCTGGCCGAGCAGGGGATCGCGGCGCGCGTGGTGTCAATGCCGTCGACGACCGTGTTCGACAAGCAGGATGCCGCCTACAAGTCGAGCGTGCTGCCTGAGGGACTGCCGCGCGTGGCGATCGAGGCGGGGGTGACGGACTTCTGGTGGAAGTATGTTCGGGCGAGCGGCGCGGTCCTGGGTGTCGATCGCTTTGGCGAGAGCGCGCCGGCGGGCGCGGTGTACAAGCACTTCGGCCTGACAAGTGACAACGTGGTTGCCACCGTGCAGGCGTTATTGAGCAAAGGGATCAAGCCATGACGATCAAGGTTGCTATCAATGGTTACGGCCGCATCGGCCGCAACATCGTGCGCGCCCACTACGAGGGCGGCAAGAAACACGACATCCAGTTCGTGGCCGTCAACGATCTGGGTGACACCAAGATCAACGCCCATTTGACCAAGTACGACACCACGCACGGACAGTTTCCGGGCACGGTCGCGATCGACGGCGATTCGCTGGTGGTCAACGGCGATCGCATCAAGGTGCTGTCGAACAAGAATCCGGCCGAACTGCCCTGGGCCGCGCTCGGCGTCGACGTGGTGATGGAATGCACCGGCTATTTCAACAGCAAGGAGAAGGCGTCCGCGCACCTCAGGGGCGGCGCCAAGAAGGTGATCATTTCCGCTCCGGGCGGCAAGGATGTCGATGCCACCATCGTCTACGGCGTCAATCACGGCGTGCTGAAGGCCTCGCACACGGTGATCTCGAATGCATCGTGCACGACCAACTGCCTGGCGCCGATGGTCAAGCCATTGCAGGACAAGATCGGCCTGGTCAACGGCCTGATGACGACGATTCACGCCTACACCAACGACCAGGTGCTGACCGACGTCTATCACGAGGACCTGCGCCGCGCGCGCGCGGCCGCGCACAACATGATTCCGACCAAGACCGGGGCGGCAGCCGCGGTTGGCCTCGTGCTGCCGGAACTGAACGGCAAGCTGGACGGCTACGCGATCCGTGTGCCAACGATCAACGTCTCGATTGTCGATCTGTCGTTCATCGCTGCCCGTGACACGACGGTGGACGAGGTGAACGGCATCATGAAAGGTGCCGCCGAGGGCGAGCTGAAGGGCATCCTCGGCTACAACACGGCACCGCTGGTATCGAGCGACTTCAACCACAACTCGCTCTCGTCGGTGTTTGATGCGACGCTGACGAAAGTGTCTGGCCGCCTCGTCAAGGTTTCCAGCTGGTACGACAATGAGTGGGGCTTCAGCTGCCGGATGCTTGATACCACGGTGGCGCTGATGGGTGCCAAGTAGGTCGCCGCCTTCCGGCGCGCCGACTGCTGGGCCGACATCGCGCAGTGGCGTTCGCGGCGGCCGCCGAGGACATCATCCGTCCCGGCGACGCAATGTCTTGTTACGTCGCTTCGCATGGCGGCCATGTTGTCGTGCGCGGATGGTCTTTACACTGCGCAAATGCCAGAAGCACCCATCGGATCGAGTCGCATGCAGGACCGGCGAGCCGGGCTCCTGCTGACGGTGTGCCTGGCAGTTGCGTGCGCCGCCGTGCCGGAAGGATCCGCGCGCGTGATCGTGACCCTCGCGCCGGGCGTCTCGCTGTCCGATCGCGCTGCATTTGAGCGCATGGTATTGGCGCGGACGGCGGTGCAGATTGGCTATATTGCGGCGATTTCCGATCGCGTCCACGCCATCAGCGTCTCGTGCGAGCCGAGCGATGTCGATTGCGCACGCGCACGAGCGGTGCTGATGGCCTCCGGTCTGTTCACATCGATCGACGATGACCGTCGGCGCAGCCGCAGCTGAGAAAAACGAGAAAGAGGAATCACGCATGAAGGCGAGTCAGTTGATTCTCGGCGTAGTCGCGCTGGCGTGGGCTCTGAGTGCGACGCCCGCGCAGACACAGAAGGTGGCGCGTATGCCGTCCGCGGCCATCGCGACGGACCGCGTGATCGTGAAGTTCCGCGACGACTTGGCACGGGCGCAGGCGACGAAGGCAGAAACCGTCACCCATGATCGAATCGCGGGACTGGCCACGCGCACCGGTATGCAGCTGCAATTGGCGCGCAGCGTGACTGCGCAGGTCCATGCGCTGCGGCTCGCGCGCGCAATGGGCGGCGCCGACTTGCAGGCCACGATCGCGCGAATCGGGCGCGATGCGGCGGTCGAATACGCGGTGCCCGACCAGCGCAAGTATCGCGCGCTGATGCCGAACGATCCGGGTTACGGCACAACGCCGACGACCCAGCAGTGGTACTTGACGCCGCCCAGCAGCACGTTCGTTGCGCCGATCGATGCCGAGCATGCGTGGGATATCACGACCGGAAGTTCGCAGGTCGTCGTGGCCGTGATCGACAGCGGGGTTCTGTATGACCATCCGGATCTCGGTCGTGTTGCGCAGGGGGGCAAGATTCTGCCCGGGTACGACATGATTTCGGATCCGGTCATTGCCAACGACGGCGATGGTCGCGATGCCGACGCATCGGACCCGGGTGACTGGGTCACGCAGGCGGACCTCTCCAACGCCACTTTCAAGGGCTGCGCCGTTTCCGACAGTTCGTGGCACGGCACGCATATCGCCGGCATCATCGGCGCCGCCACCAACAACGGCGTCGGTATTGCCGGCATCGGCTGGCGCACGCTCGTGCTTCCCGTGCGGGCGCTGGGCAAGTGCTTCGGGTATGACTCCGACATCATCGCCGGCATGCGCTGGGCGGCCGGGCTCAGCGTACCCGACGTTCCCGTCAATCCAAATCCCGCGCGGGTGCTCAGCATGAGCCTCGGTTCGCAAGACGCGTGCACGCAGCCGTACGCCGATGCGGTGAATGAACTGAGTCGGTCGGGGATCCTCGTGGTGGCGGCGGCCGGCAATGAAAGCGCGGGCGCGTCGGATGCGCCGGCCAACTGCGCCGGCGTGCTGTCGGTCACTGCGCTGCGCCATGTCGGCACGAAGGTCGGGTTTGCCAACTGGGGCACGGACGTGGCCATTGCCGCGCCGGGTGGCAACTGCGTTAACACGGCACAAGGATCGCCGTGTCTGTACCCGATCGTCTCGACCAGCAACGACGGGACCAAGCAACCCGGCAACATGACCTACGACGGCCAGCTCGGGACCAGTTTCTCGACGCCGATGGTGGCCGGGGTCGCCGGCTTGATGCTGGCGGCAAATCCGAATATTTCACTGGCCGATCTGAGGCAGCGGTTGCTCCTGACGGCCCGGGCATTTCCCGCGGCCGATCCATCGGAACCAACGCCGCTCCTCAGTTGCAGCGATCCGAAGTTCACGGCGGACACGGCCGGCAATCTGCCGAACGATGGCCGGTGCAACTGCGACAAGACGAGCTGCGGGGCCGGCATGCTCGATGCGGCGGGTGCGGTGCGATCCGCGATCAACCCCGTTGCCGTGGCTTCAGGTCCCTCCAGCGCCGGGGCGGGCCAGACGATCACGATCGACGGAAGCTCGAGCGTGGCCTCTCCCGGAAACGCCGCTTCGATCGCCTATCGTTGGCAAGTCACCGGCGACGGAACGACCACGCTGGGCGCAACCAACGGCCCGACGTTGAATCTTTCCGCGACGGCCGGCTCTTACAACATCACGCTCACGGTGAGCGATGCGAGCGGACATTCCGATTCCCGCACGGTTGCGCTCCAGGTCACAGCCAACACGAGCACCGGGGGCGGCGGCGGCGGCGGCGGGGCGATCGATGCCGCGCAGTTGCTGGCGCTGGTGGCGCTTGGCCTCATCGGAGCGTTCAGGTCACGTCGCCGCGATTGAGGCGGCGCTCGCGCGTGTTCAGCGCGACCGGTATCAGCCCGATCAGCGTGCCGCAGACCGCGCCGATCAGATGCGCCTGCGGCACGGTCGTGGCGCCGAGCCACGCCACATAAGGCGTCGCGTCAGCCAGAGGCCTCTCCAATGCGACCTTGATCCAGCCAGTGCTGACCAATACCGCCGGAAACGACCAGCCATTGCGCGAGACGTGCCGCAACGACCGGCCGAGTCGCACCGTCGAACCGGCGAAGAACAGCGCGTGCAGTGCGCCCGACAGTCCGCGATACCAGGCGATGCCGGGAAACAGCAGCCACAGTCCGACACCGACGCACAGTCCTCCCAGGGTCAGCACGAACAGCTGATGCGACGCTGACAGGTCCGCCGCGAACAATCGCGCGATCAGATACCAGGCCGCCGCATTGAGAAACGCGTGTCGCGCATTGATGTGAACCACATTCGCCGTGAACAGCCGCCATGGCTCCGCCGCAATGGCGGCGCGTCGATACTCGAGGAGCACGCCGGCATCGGGCACCCACAGCAGTGCCAGCAGGGCGAGCGCGCCGGCAAAGGCCACGATTCTGGCGCGGGACCGCAGCAGCATGAAAGGTGCACGTCGCGATGGAAGGGACTGCTTCGTATAATGCCCAAGATCCCTCCCCCTGTGCGCTTTCGCATTGCGCGGACAATCGCACGGCACACCTCGAGCTGACTCTTATGCGCGTTATCACACTGCAATCACTTTCGACCACGGGCGCGTTGCGCGGCAAGCGCGTCTTCATTCGCTCCGATCTCAATGTGCCGCAGGACGATGCGGGCAACATCACGGAGGACACGCGCATTCGCGCCTCGGTGCCCGCGATCAAGATGGCACTCGACGCCGGCGCGGCGGTCATGGTCACATCGCACCTGGGACGTCCGACCGAAGGCGAGTTCAAACCCGAGGATTCGCTGGCGCCGGTGGCCCGGCGATTGAGCGAGTTGCTCGGCCGCGCGGTGCCCTTGCTGGCCAACTGGATCGACGGCGTGGCCGTCACGCCCGGCAATGTGGTGTTGCTGGAAAACTGCCGCGTCAACAAGGGCGAAAAAAAGAACAGTGATGCGCTGGCACAGAAGATGGCCACGCTCTGTGACGTCTATGTCAACGACGCGTTCGGCACCGCGCACCGTGCCGAGGCGACGACACACGGGATCGCCAAGTTCGCGCCGATCGCCTGCGCAGGCCCGCTGCTGGCGGCGGAAATCGATGCGCTTTCCAGGGCGCTCGGCAATCCGAAGCGACCGCTGGTGGCGATCGTCGCGGGTGCCAAAGTTTCGACCAAGCTCACCATCCTGAACAATCTTGCCGCCAAAGTCGATCGCCTCATTGTCGGCGGCGGTATCGCCAACACCTTTCTGCTCGCCGAAGGCATGCCGATCGGCAAGTCGCTCGCCGAACCGGACCTCGTACCGGAATGCAGGAAGGTGCTGTCCACGCTGGCCGCGAAGGGCGGCACACTGCCGCTGCCGATCGACGTGGTCGTGGCGAAGGAGTTCAAGGCTGATGCCGCGGCGCGCACGACGCGCGCCACCGACGTGCGGCCGGACGAGATGATTCTCGACATCGGCCCGCAGAGCTCACTCGCGTTGACGCACATCATCCAGGAAGCCGGCGCGATCATCTGGAACGGACCGATCGGGGTGTTCGAATTCGAGGCGTTTGCCGGCGGCACGCACCAGCTGGCGCTCGCCATTGCGACCGCGACCGCGCGCGGCGCGTTTTCGATCGCCGGCGGCGGCGACACGCTGGCAGCGATCGCCAAGTACGGCATTGCGGACCGCGTCAGCTACATCTCGACCGGGGGTGGGGCGTTCCTGGAATTCCTCGAGGGCAAGACCCTGCCGGCGATCGAAGTGCTCGAACAACGGGCCAAGGGCTGAGTCCATGCCCCGCAGCACCAAGATCGTTGCCACGCTCGGCCCGGCCTCCAGCGATTTGCTGGTGCTGCAGCAGATGCTCGCGGCGGGCGTCGACGTGGTGCGCTTCAATTTCTCGCACGGCAAGCCCGAGGATCATCTGGCGCGGGCGGCGCTGATTCGGGAGGCGGCGCACGCCTGCGGCCGCGAGATCGCGATCATGGGCGATCTGCAGGGGCCGAAGATACGCGTCGGCAAGTTCGAAGCGGGCAAGGTCGACCTGATTGCCGGCGCGCGCTTCGTGCTCGATGCCGAGTGCCAGATGGGCACGGTCGAGCGCGCGGGCCTCGATTACAAGGATCTGCCGCGCGACGTCAGGCCGGGCGATGTGCTGTTGCTCAACGACGGGCTGATCGTGCTCGATGTCGAGCGCGTGACCAGTACCGAGATCCACACCCGGGTGCGTCTCGGTGGCGAACTGTCGAACAACAAGGGCATCAACAAACAGGGCGGCGGGTTGTCGGCGCCCGCGCTGACCGCCAAGGACGTGCGCGACATCGAGGTCGCCATGGAGTGTGGGGCCGACTACATCGCCGTGTCGTTCGTCAAGAACCGGACCGACGTCGAGATGGCGCGCCGTCTGGCCATGATTGCCGGCGAACGCCACGGCATCAAACCCCAGGTGATAGCCAAGATCGAGCGCGCCGAGGCGATCCCGGTGTTGAAGGATATCGTCGAGGCGGCCGACGGCATCATGGTCGCACGCGGCGATCTCGCCGTCGAAGTCGGCAATGCCGCCGTGCCCGCGCTGCAGAAGCGCATGATCAAAATGGCACGCGCGGCCAACAAGCTCGCCATCACCGCCACGCAGATGATGGAATCGATGATCGTCAACGCGGTGCCGACGCGCGCCGAGGTGAGCGACGTCGCCAACGCCGTGCTCGATGGCACCGATGCGGTGATGCTGTCGGCGGAGACCGCGTCCGGCAAGTACCCGGTCGAAGTCGTCGAGACCATGGCCGCCATCGTCGAAGAGGCGGACCGCTCCGAGTGGGTCGGGCTGGATACGCAGTTTCTCAATGAAACCTTCTCGCGCGTCGACCAGTCGATCGCGTATGGGGCCCTGTTCACCGCCTACCACCTGCGCTGTGCCGCGATCTGCGCGCTGACCGAGTCCGGCTCCGTCACGTTGTGGATGAGCCGGCACGACATCGACATCCCGATCTTTGCGCTGACGCAAAGCGTGGCAACGCAACGCCGGCTGGCGCTTTATCGAAACGTGCAGCCCCTGCACCTGGAGATGACGCACGACCGCGACGCCACACTCGCGGCCGCCGAGCGGCTGCTGCTGGAGCGGGGCCACGTCAAGCGCGGCGATCTGATCGTGATGACCGTCGGCGAGCCCATGGGACAGCCCGGCGGCACCAACACGCTCAAGATCGTACGGGTTGGCGAGCACGTCTGACGGGCGGATCCCTGCGCCCGCGACTTGCGCAACGCCGAGGACCGTCGTTTGAGGCAGATCGCAGCAGGTCCCGTCGGCGAGGCGCTGCGCGCGGCGGCGCTGGGCGCGGCGCTGCTGCTGGCCGCCTGCGCCCAGTTTCCCACGCGCCCCGCAGTCGGGCCGATTGCCGATATCCCGGCGAGCGTCGCCGCGCCCGCGACGACGGGGCTGTCGGCGGCGTATGCCGCCGCCTCCGCCCGCCGTGACACCGCCGACCGGGTGTGGAAACTGATCGATGAACGCTTCTACGATCCGCGCTTCAATGGTGCCGATTGGCCGCGCGTGCGCGAACGCTTTGTGCCGCGTGCGGAGTCAGCGCGCAGCGATGCCGATTTCTATGCCGTGCTCAAGGCCATGGCGGGCGCGCTGCGCGATTCTCATACCCAGGTGCTGACGCCGCGCGAAACAATCGATCGGCGCCGTTTCGTCTCGCCGCGGCTGGGCTTCAGCCTCGGGTTGATCGACGGGCGCCCGGTGATTGTTGAGATCGAGCCCGACTCCCCGGCCGCGGCAGCGGGATTGCGCGCGGGTGATGTTCTGCGCGCCGTGAACGGCACTCGGATTGACGAAGAGTTCTTGCGCACGGCCCGCGCAACCGCACGGCCGACTGAGAACTCGGCGGTCGAACTGACGCTCGACATGGGGGCGGAAGCGCGGCCGACCGCGACTGACGGTGAACGCGAACGCGTGCTGCGCGCTGTTGCTCGCGTCGTGCGCAGCGCGGCAGCAATGCCACCGATGCTCGCCCCGGTGCACTTCGAAGTCGAACGCGAGGCCGGCGTGGTCGCCGAAGCGACGCTCACCGCGACCCTCGCACCGCGACCGCCGACCGCCGAATCCCGCATGCTCGACGGGAAGGTGGCGCTGATTCGCTTCTCGCGTTTCCTGCCGGAGGTGCGCCAGGCCGTTGAGCGCGCGCTGCTCGAAGCGCGGCCGGCGAGCGCGATCATCATCGATCTGCGCGGCAACGGTGGCGGGCTGTTCGAGTTCTATCGCTGGTTTGTCGGGCGCTTCCTGACGGAACAGCGCACCGTCATGCGCACGTTGCGGCGGGAGGAGACGCTGGCCGAGCCGGCCGGCGCCGAAGTCCGCGCCGGCCCGGGCAGCGAAGAGCCGCTGCTGCAAACGCTGGCAGTTCTCGTCGACGCGCGCACGGCCAGCGCCGCGGAACTGACCGCCGTGACTCTGGCCGAGCAACGTGGCGCGTTGCTCGTTGGTGACGCGACCTGCGGCTGCGTGGTCGGGGTGCGCACCGAGTACGTGCTGCCCGATGGCGGCGGCGTGCGCATCAGTGAAACGGGGTACGTCTCGCCGCGCGGCGCGCTCATGGAAGGGCATCCCACCGTGCCCTTGATGCGCGTCGCCCCGGGGCTGGCCGGCCTAAGGGCCGGGCGTGACGTCGCGCTCGAAGAAGCGCACCGCCTCCTGCTGGCTGGCCGGCAGTGACACAGATCAGGCTTGACGCTGGCCTGCCGCGATCGACCTGCGGCCCGGCTCTAGAATTAAGACGATGGCATCGCGCTCGATCGGTCGACTGGCCGCAACTGGAGAACCCACATGGCACTGGTAGCAATGCGTCAACTTCTCGATCATGCCGCTGAAAACGGCTATGGCCTGCCGGCGTTCAACGTCAACAACCTCGAGCAGGTGCAGGCGATCATGGAGGCGGCCACGGAAGTCAACGCGCCGGTGATCATGCAGGCGTCCGCGGGGGCACGCAAATATGCCGGCGAAAATTTTCTCAAGCATCTGATCCAGGCCGCGGTCGAAAGTTATCCGGACATTCCCATCGCCATGCACCAGGACCACGGCCAGAGCCCGGCGGTGTGCGAGGGCGCGATCAGGCTTGGTTTTTCCAGCGTGATGATGGACGGGTCGTTGCGCGAAGACGGCAAGACGGTCGCCGACTACGACTACAACTGGCAGACGACGAGGAAAGTGGTCGAACTGGCGCACGCGGTCGGCGTCTCGGTCGAAGGTGAGCTTGGCTGCCTCGGATCGCTGGAAACGATGCGTGGTGACAAGGAAGACGGCCACGGCGCCGAGATCACGATGACCAGGGAGATGCTGCTCACCGACCCCGATCAGGCGGCCGACTTCGTCAGGAAGACCCAGCTCGATGCCCTTGCCATTGCGATCGGCACGTCGCACGGCGCCTACAAGTTCACGCGCAAGCCAACCGGCGACATCCTGGCGATCGAACGCATCAAGGCGATTCATCGCCGCATTCCCAACACGCATCTCGTGATGCACGGCTCCAGCAGCGTGCCGCAGGACCTGTTGGAAGAGATTCGCAAGCACGGCGGACAGATGAAGGAAACGTACGGCGTGCCCGTGGAGGAGATCCAGGAGGCGATCAAGCACGGCGTGCGCAAGGTCAACATCGACACCGATATCCGGCTCGCAATGACCGCGGCGGTGCGCAAGTTCCTGCACGAGAACCCGAGCCATTTCGATCCGCGCGACTATCTGAAGCCGGCGCGCGCGGCAGCCAAGAAGATCTGCCGGGAGCGCTACCAGCAGTTCGGCTGCGAAGGCCAGGCCGGCAGGATCCAGCCGGTGGCGCTAGATCGGATTGCACACAGGTATCGCACCGGTGAATTGAGCCAGCACGTGCATTGAGCGGACGCGCAGGCACGAAGGACGGCGCCGAAGGGCGCCGTTTCTTTTTTGACGACCGCACGCGGTTGCTGCCGCTCGTCAAGATGGCGGGCACGTCCTGGTGCGATGCTCGCTTTGATGTCCGAACAGGAGATGGCGATGACGGCGGCGACAAAGTGGGTTTATGCCTTCAGCGAAGGCGACGGGCGCAACAAGATGCTTCTCGGCGGCAAGGGCGCGAACCTGTGCGAAATGACCCGCATCGGGCTGCCGGTACCGCCGGGATTCGTTGTCACAACCGAGGCATGCCTCGCCTATCTGGCGGCCGGCCGGCTGCCCGACGGGCTGATGGACGATGTGCGCGCACACTTGGCCCGCATCGAAGCGGCGACCGGCAAACGCTTCGGCGCGCGCAGCAGCCCGCTGCTGGTGTCGGTGCGGTCGGGATCGGCGATGTCGATGCCGGGGATGATGGACACGATCCTGAACCTGGGCCTGAATCCCGCCTCGCTCACGGGCCTGATCGAGGCCACCGGCAATGAACGCTTTGGCTGGGACGCGTATCGACGGCTGATCCAGCTGTTCGGCAAGGTCGCGCTCGGGGTGCCGGACGAGGCGTTCGACCAGGCGATGGCGACGCTCAAGCAGGAGGCCGGCGTCAGACTCGACATCGAGCTTTCGGCCGAGCACCTGCACGACCTTGCGCAGCGCTATCTCGAGGTCGTTCGGGCCAAGAGTGGACATTCGTTTCCGGAAGATCCGCAGCGACAACTGGAAGTCGCCATCGCCGCGGTCTTTCGCTCGTGGAACGGCAAGCGGGCGATCGACTATCGCAAGCAGTTCAAGATCACGCCGCAGATGGCCAACGGCACCGCGGCGAATGTCTGCACCATGGTGTTCGGCAACCTCGGCAGCGATTCCGCCACAGGTGTGGGCTTCACGCGCAATCCCGGCACCGGCGAGCCGGCGGTCTACGGCGAGTATCTCGTCAATGCCCAGGGCGAAGACGTCGTGGCCGGCATCCGCACGCCGAAACCAATATTGGCGATGGTCGAGGAAATGCCGGCGCTGCACGCGCAGTTGATGAAGCTCGCGGCCACGCTCGAAGGCCACTATCGCGAGGTGCAGGACTTCGAGTTCACGATCGAGCGTGGCAAGCTCTGGGCGTTGCAGACGCGCAACGGCAAGATGAATGCGCCGGCGATGGTGCGGTCTTCCGTCGACATGGTGCACGAAGGACTGATCGACAAGCGGCGCGCGCTGCTGCGCGTTGCGCCGGCGATGTTCGAGCAGTTGATGGTGCCGCGCCTTGATCCGTCGTTCAGGGGCAAGCCGCTCGCGACCGGACTGCCCGCCTCGCCTGGCGCGGCCGCGGGAATGATCGTCTTCGACGCCGACACCGCCGAGGCACGCGGCAAGTCCGGCGCAAAGATCATCCTCGTGCGCGAAGAGACCAAACCCGAGGACATTCACGGCTTCTTCGCTGCGCAGGGCGTCCTGACCTCGCGCGGCGGCAGGACCTCGCACGCAGCGGTGGTCGCGCGCGGCATGGGCAAGCCGTGCGTCTCGGGTGCGGAGAGCATCGTGGTCGATGTGCGCAACAAGGTTGCGCACATCGGACCGGCGTTGCTCAAGGAAGGGCAGATCATCACGATCGACGGCTCCACCGGCGCCGTGTACTTCGGCGAAGTACCGACGGTGGAGGTCGAGTTCTCGCGCGACATGGCGACTCTGCTTTCCTGGGCGGACGAGGCCGCGCGCCTGGGCGTGCGTGCCAACGCCGACGGGCCACGCGAGGCGCGGCGCGCGCGCGAATGGGGTGCCCAGGGCATCGGCCTGTGTCGCACCGAACGCATGTTCAACCAGATGGACCGTCTGCACATCGTGCAGGAGATGATCCTCGCCGACACGAAGCAGGCCCGCGTGGCGGCGCTGGAGAAGCTGCGGCCAATCCAGAAGGAGGACTTCAAGGGAATCTTCAAGGCGATGGACGGGCTGCCGGTCACAGTGCGTCTGCTCGATCCGCCGATGCATGAATTCCTGCCGACCGTGGCACAGCTCGAACTGGAGATCGCGCACCTGCGTCACTTTCGCGATGCGATCGCGAGTCTGGAGGAAATGCCCGAGACGCTGAAGCTGCTCAACCCGCGGCTGCATCACCAGTACGAAGGCAGCCTGAGCAAACTGCTCGGCGGTCTGAGCGAATTCAAGGAATCGCATCTGGACGACGATCTGATCGCCAAGAAGAGCGAGGTGTTGAAGAAGGTCAGGGCGATGGCCGAGGTCAACCCGATGCTCGGCCACCGCGGCGTGCGTCTCGGCATCACCTATCCGGAGATCTACGAAATGCAGATCCGCGCGATCCTCGAAGCCGCAGCCGAGTGCATCCGCGAGGGTCTGAACGTCGCGCCCGAGATCATGGTGCCGCAGGTCGTGACGGTCGAGGAGCTCAAGCGCATCGCCGTGCTCGTCGAGACAATCCACGCCGGGGTCGAGGCGGCGAGCGGCTGCAAGGTGCCGCTGAAGTTCGGCAGCATGATCGAGGTCGTGCGCGCCTGCCTGCGCGCGGCACGCATGGCCGAGACGGCGGAGTTCTTCTCGTTTGGCACCAACGATCTGACGCAGGCAACGTTCTCGTTCTCGCGCGAGGATGCCGAAAACAAGTTCCTGCCCCTGTACTACGACGCGGGGCTGCTGCGCGACAACCCGTTCGAGGTGCTCGACGTCAAGGGGGTCGGCGAACTGATGAAGCTCGCGATCGCCAACGGCCGCGCCAAACGGCCCGAGCTGAAGGTCGGCATCTGCGGCGAACACGGTGGCGAACCAGCGTCGATCCGCTTCTGCCATCACGCGGGGCTCGACTACGTGTCATGCTCGGGGCCGCGCGTTCCGATCGCGCGGCTGGCGGCCGCGCACGCGAAGCTGCTGGAGGCCGAGTACAGCACGGAGTAGCGGCCCCCGCGCATCGCTGCGCCGCGAACGCCGCTACGCCGTGCTCATGGCTTTGATGGCGTCGTCGCGCAGCTCGCGGCGCAGGATCTTGCCGACGTTGGTCTTGGGCAGCTCGCTGCGGAACTCGATGTACTTCGGTTTCTTGTAGCCGGTCAGCTGCTCGGCGCAGAACTTGGCGACGTCCGCCTCGGTGAGCTTCGGGTCCTTCTTGACGATGAAAAGCTTCACCGCCTCGCCGGAGTTCTTGTCGGGCACGCCGACCGCCGCGGCTTCGAGCACGCCGGGGTGCATCGCCGCCACGCCTTCGATCTCGTTCGGGTACACGTTAAAGCCCGAGACGAGGATCATGTCCTTCTTGCGATCGACGATCTTGAAGAACCCGCGCTCGTCCATCACGCCGACGTCGCCCGATTTGAAGAAGCCATCGGGCGTCATCACCTTGGCGGTTTCATCCGGGCGCTGCCAGTAGCCCGACATCACCTGCGGACCGCGGATCGCGATTTCGCCAGGTTGCCCCGGCGGCACGTCGTGGCCGTCGTCGTCGAGCAGACGGATCTCCACGTTCGGCATCGGCAGGCCGATCGTGCCCGAATACGCGTCCGAATCGCCCGGATTGCAGGTGATGCCGGCCGAGGTCTCCGACAGTCCGTAGCCTTCGATGATCGGGCAGCCGGTCACCGCAAGCCAGCGCTTGGCCACCGCCTCCTGCACGGCCGAGCCGCCGCCGTTGGAGACGACGAGTCCGGAGAAATCGAGCTTCGCGAACGCGGCGTTGTGGGCGAGGGCGTTGAACAGCGTGTTCACCCCGGGAAACATGTTGATCCGGTACTTCGCCAGTTCCTTCACCATGCCGGGCAGGTCGCGCGGATTCGGAATCAGCACGTTCAGTGCCCCGGTCCTCATGCCGAACAGGCCACAGCAGATGAATGCAAACACGTGGTAGAGCGGCAGCGCGCAGACGACCGTCAGCTGGCCGCTGATCGGCTTGCGCTTCAACGCCGGCTGCAGCCACGCTTCGGACGCCAGCAGGTTGGCGATGATCGTCCTGTGCAGCAGTGTTGCGCCCTTGCTCACGCCGGTCGTGCCGCCGGTGTACTGCAGCACGGCCGGATCGTCTGGCCTGATGTCGACCGGTGCGAGCTTCAGACGTCGACCGGCCGCGATCACGCGGTTGAATCGGTGCGCGTCGGGCAGGTGATAGGCCGGCACCATCTTCTTCACCTTGCGCACGACGTGATTGACGATCAGGCCCCTGGCGAAGCCGAGCAGGTCGCCCATCGCCGCCAGCACCACGTGCTTGACGGCCGTTCTGCCGATCACCTGCTGCAGCGTGCCGGCGAAGTTCTCCAGGATGATGATCGCCTGCGCGCCCGAATCTTTCAGCTGATGTTCGAGTTCGCGCGGCGTATACAGCGGATTGACGTTGACCACGATGAACGCCGCGCGCAGCACGGCCGCGATGGCGATCGGGTACTGCAGCAGATTCGGCATCATGATCGCGACACGATCCCCGTGCTTCAGGCCCCGCGATTGCAGCCACGCACCGAGCGCGCGCGACATGGTGTCGATGTCGCCGAATGTGATCGCCTTGTCCATGCACGTGTACGCCTTGCGGTCACGGTACTTGGCGAAGCTTTCTTCCAGCAGCGCGACGACCGACGAGTACTGGTTGGGGTCGATATCGGCGGGCACGCCGGCGGGATAGCTTTTCAGCCAGATGCGGTCCATGCGCGTCTCCTTGGTCTGTGCTTCCGGGTCTGGCGCCGGACGCTCTCGTTGGCGGCCGTTACTGCAGCGTCGCGCTGGTGCGAATGCGACCGGCGCGCTCGTGCCACGCGACAAAGTCGATCCTCATGCCGGCGGTCCCTTTGATCACCCAGTCGACATGGGCGATGTCCTGCGTGGGTTTCTTCACCGGCCAGAAGCTGATGCCGGTCTGGACGGTCGACCAGCCTTGCAGCTCGCCCAGTTCCTCGCGCGACTTGCCACTCACCAGCGTGGCGCCGGCGGGCAATGAAATTTCCGCCAGCACGCCGCGCAGCAGCTTCCGCTGCTGCGCCATCTTGCTCACGTAGCTTGGCAGCCAACCGGAGTTCTGCACGATCAGTCGCGCGCGCCACGTGCCGCTCCCGGCACGCGTGATCTGCAAGTCGCGCAGCTCGAGCCGCGGCGAGATCAACGCATTCCACAACAGCCACTGGGGAAATTTTGCGATCTCGGCTGTGCGCAACGCGCGGGGCGGATTGACGAACAGCACCATGCGGTTCCAGCCGCCGAGCTCGACGCGCCCCAGCTGCGGATGATCGAACGGCTTCCAGTCGACGAACCCCGGCTCCGGCCCGTCGAACGGCGCGACTTTCTCGGCCCAGCGAAAGACCTTCAGATCGTCCTCGATCGGATGCTCGCGGAACCAGTGAATCCACTCCTTGTTGTCGATGCCGGCTTCCTTCTTCGGATTCCAGATCTCGATCACCCACATGAAACAGCCGAGGTGTTCGTAGAGCCAGTCGAACGTGCCGCTGATGTGCTCGCCCGGGTGGTACGAGAACTCGTGGAAGATCGAGATCGCCGAATAGCCGGTGAGTTCCTCACCCATCCGGCCCGCCTTCTGATAGACCCACAGGTCTTCGGCCGGGAGCTTGTCGTCGGGTTGATCGCCGAACGGGCGCAGCAGCACGCCGGAAAACGTGTGCAAACTGGTGCCGCCGCAGATATTCGGATGCGCGAGGATGAACTCGACCACCGCGCGGATCTCGGGCTCCGAGGTCGGATACCGGCCCGCGCCGAGCTGCTCGTGCTCCTGCCGCCACCGCGAGGGGAAATTGCGGTTCAGATCGAGACCCTGCGCGTTGCCGCTGAAGCCCGCAAGTTCGATGTTGACGCCGTCGTAGTTCCTGATCTGTCCCTCGGTCATCACGCGGAAGTACTCTGCGCCGGGCGGATCGGTCGGGTCGCGCCGGACTAGCAGGCGCGGTTCCTGCGGATGCTTCTTCCACGGACCGTTGGAGTCGGCGATGCGCATCTGCAGGATCCGCCCATCGCCGTCGAGGTCCTCGGCGATCAGTCCTTCGACCGGATCTTCATCGAACGGGTAGCGCCGCGTGCTTGAGCGCACGAACTTCGGCCGGTCCGCCATCGCCCACTCGGCTCCGTCCGGATTGATTCGCGGACAGATGTAGAACACGCGCGTGTCGAGGCAGCGCCTGATCTGCGCGTCGTTGTCCCGCCCCTTGAGCAGCCAGTCGATCAGGTACAGGCACGCCGCCGATGCGGACAACTCGATCGAATGGATATTGCCGTCGACCCAGTAGGCGGGTTTGTCCGCGGCGGCACCGGTGGCCGTGTTCGTGACCGTGACGACCGGGATGTCGCGGCCCTCATGGCTTTTGCCGATGAACTGCAGTGAGACAAACTGCGGCGCTTCCCTTTCAAACGCGCGCAGAGCGGCCATCAACTCGTCGTACTTGAGGAAGCAGGCGAAATCCAGGTCGGGCATGACGTTCGTCTTCGGGCGCGAGATGCAGGAGGGCGCGACTGTACCGCGCCTTGCGCCGATTGCGGCGCTGCGATGCATCAGCGGGCACCGCTTTACTCGCCGTGCGCTACCGGCGAATCGCGCCCGACCGGCAGATCACCACGGGAGACGCCGGCCGACGAGCCAGCGCCAGCGCGCGGGCGGCGCCGGCGACCATCGCCGCGCGCAGCGGCAGTTCACGCCGCTGATCGGGTGAACCACGGGCAGCGGCTCGCGCACGAATGTGCGGCTGTCTTGACCGCATCGTTGCGGCGCCAGCCGGGACGAGCGCAGGCGCGCATTCTTGTCGTCGCGATCGTGTCGTTCGCTGGAACGGCGCGTCGTCACGCCAGTACCCGGCGCAGGGCGGCAAGATCGAGTGCGGGCTGCGTCGTCGTGTGATGCGCGTAGGCGTCGAACACGGCGGCCGCCTCACTGAAGTCCTCGCGCATGCCATATCGGCTCCGCACGACAACCGTTGCGATGCCGGCACCGCGCGCAGCCAGCAGGCCGTTGCGCGAATCCTCGACCGCCACGGCGCGAGTGCCGTTACGCAGGCGCTGCAACGCCAGCCGATAGGCCGACGGGTCGGGCTTCTTGCGCGCGACGTCCTCGCCGCAGATGACGACGGCGAAGCGGCGCAGCGCGTCGCGGGGCAACGCCGCGTTGAACAGCGCTTCGACATTCGCGCGGCTGGTCGTGGTGACGATGCCGAGCGTCCAGCCGACACGCTCGATCGCCGCGAACAGTGGCGCGACGCCCGGGCGCAGCGCGACGGCGCCGCGGGCGACGAGTTGTGCATAGATCGCGTTCTTGCGCCCGTGCAACGCCGCCACGCGAACCGCGGCGCCGCGCTGCGCCAGCCAGTCCGGCGCGTGGCGCGCGGCAAAAAAGGCGATCCGCTCCTTGCCGCCGGCAATGCGCAGCAGTTCGCCGTAGCGGGACTCATTCCATTGCCAGGACAGTCCCGCGTCCGCGAACGCCTGGTTGAAGGCGACGCGATGGCCATCGCACTCGGTTTCGGCGAGCGTGCCGTCGACGTCGAACAGGACCGCGACAGGTGTGGCGCTCAACCCTTCCACTTGATCGAGCAGCCGATGCTCGGCGTCTGTTCGGTCGGACCTGCGCCGGTGTCGGCGATGAGCTTCATCGCTTCGAAAAGCTCGCGCCTCGCGCCAGCTGCGGCCGGCGCGCGGCCGGACGCATCAAGGCGGCCACGGTATTGCAGCTTCAGCGCGCGATCGAAGCCGAAGAAATCCGGCGTGCAGACGGCGCCGTAGGCACGCGCGGCCTGCTGCGATTCGTCATACAGGTAGGGAAAGGTGAAGCCGTGCGTGCGCGCGAATCGCTTCATGTTGTCGAACGAATCCTCCGGATAGGCGACCGCATCATTGGCACTGATCGCCACGCAGCCGATGCCCAGCGACTGCAGTTCGCCGGCGTCACGCACGATGCGGTCGATGACCGCCTTCACGTAAGGACAGTGGTTGCAGATGAACATCACGACCGTGCCGTTGGCGCCCGCGACTTCGCGCAGCGTGTGGCTGCGGTTGTCGACCCCCGGAAGCGAAAAGTCCGGCGCGGACATTCCGCGGCGGACCGGCTCAGCGGTTGCGGCCATGGTCATTCGATCGTTGCGAGTTCGCAATCTTTGACTCTACCCGCGGTTACCAGCGCGCGGGCGCGCTCGGCCACGCGCGAAGCCGTGATGCCGAAGTGTTCGTACAGCCTGCCGGCGGGTGCCGATTCGCCGAAGCGCGTGATGCCGATCACGTCGCCGTCAAGTCCGACATACTTGCGCCAGAAGTCCGGGTGCGCCGCCTCCACCGCGAGGCGCGGCACGCCGCGCGGCAGCACGAGTTCTCGCCATGCGTGGTCCTGCCGATCAAACACGGTCGTCGACGGCATCGACACGACCCGAGCGCCCAGACCGTCGGCCTCGAGCAGCTGCCCTGCCTTCAGTGCGATCTCGACTTCGGAACCGGTGGCGATCAGCACCACCGCGAGCGGCTTGCCCGCATCGGCGAGGACGTAACCGCCGCGCGCAACCGCCGCGTCGCTCGCTGCGCGCGCTACCTGTGCCAGGTTCTGGCGCGACAGCAGCAACGCGCCGGGCCCGTCGCGCCGCTCGATCGCTGCGCGCCAGGCGACGGCGGTTTCGACGCCATCGCAGGGCCGCCAGACATCGAGATTCGGAATCAGCCGCAGGCTTGGCGCATGCTCGATCGGCTGATGCGTCGGACCGTCTTCGCCCAACCCGATCGAGTCGTGCGTGAGCACGTAGACGACGCGCTCCCGCATCAGCGCGCTCATGCGGATCGCGCTGCGCGCGTAGTCGGTAAAGACCGCGAACGTGCCGCCGTAGGGAATGAAGCCGCCATGCAACGCCATGCCGTTCATGATCGCGGCCATGCCGAACTCGCGCACGCCGTAGTGCACGTAGTTGCCGGCCGCGTTGTCGCCAATCGATGCGGAACCCTTCACGGCCGTGAGGTTCGATCCGGTGAGATCCGCCGAACCGCCGAACAGATCGGGCAAAGCCGGCACCAGCGTCTGCAGGGCGGTCTGCGACGACTTGCGGGTCGCGGTCGGCGTCGTCACGGCGCGCGCGGCGGCGAGCATCTGCTGCGCGATCGCTTCCCAGTCGTCCGGCAGCTCGCCCCGCATGCGGCGTGTGAACTCGGCGGCCAACGCGGGGTGCGCATGCCCGTAGTCGGCAAAGCGCTTGCGCCATGCTCCGTGCGCCTCGGCACCGTGCGCGCGCGCGTCCCATTGCGCGCGCAGATCGTCGGGCACTTCGAAGTGTGCATGCGGCCAGTCGAGTGCGACGCGCGTCGCGGCGGTTTCCTCGGCCCCGAGCGGCGCACCGTGAACCTCGTGCGAGCCGGCCGCCTGCGGCGCGCCCCAGCCGATCGTGGTGCGGCAGATCACGAGGGTGGGCCGCGCCGGCTCGGTGAGCGCGGTATCGATCGCGGCTTCGAGAGCGATCGCATCGTGCCCGTCGATCGGACCGACGACGTTCCAGCCATAGGCGCGGAAGCGCGCAGCCGTGTCATCTCGGAACCAGCCTTTCACTGCGCCATCGATCGAGATGCCGTTATCGTCATAGAAGCAGACCAGTTTGCTCAGACCAAAAACACCGGCGAGTGAAGCGGCTTCGTGTGACACGCCCTCCATCAGGCAACCGTCGCCGAGAAACGCCCAGGTGCGGTGATCGACGATCGCCTGGTCGGTTCGGTTGAAACGTGCCGCCAGAAGCTTCTCGGCGAGCGCCATGCCGACGGCGTTGGCCAGGCCCTGGCCGAGCGGCCCGGTCGTCGTCTCGACGCCGGGTGTCAGGCCGACTTCCGGGTGCCCCGGCGTCTTCGAATGCAGCTGGCGGAAGTTCTTCAGTTCGTCGAGCGCAAGGTCATAGCCGCTGAGATGCAGCAGTGCATATAGCAGCATCGAGCCGTGTCCGTTGGACAGCACAAACCGGTCGCGATCCGGCCAGGCCGGGTCGCGCGGGTCGTGCTTCAGGAACCGGTTCCACAGCACTTCCGCGATATCGGCCATCCCCATCGGCATGCCGGGATGGCCGGACTTTGCCGTGTTGATGGCGTCGATGGCTAGAAAACGCAGCGCGTTGGCGCGCCGGCGCGCGTCGGCTGCGCGTTCGGAAAATCCCTGTGGGGCGTTCATGGCGTTCTTTCTCTTCAGGCTCGTTTCTTCAGGTCCATCAGGCGCAGAATCATCGGCGTAAAGATCAGCTGCATCGCCAGCCCCATCTTCCCGCCCGGAATGACGATGTTGTTGGGACGGCTCATCCACGAGTCGTGCAGCATCGACAGCAGGTACTGGAAATCGATGCCCTTGGGGTTGGCGAAGCGGATCACCACCATGCTTTCGTCGGCGCTCGGGATATCCTTGGCGATGAACGGGTTGGACGTGTCCACCGTCGGTACCCGCTGGAAATTCACGTGCGTGTGCGAGAACTGCGGGCAGATGTAGTTCACGTAATCGGGCATGCGGCGCAGGATCGTGTCGACCACGGCCTCCTGTGTGTAGCCGCGCATCCCCTTGTCACGATGCAATTTCTGGATCCATTCGAGATTGATGATCGGCACCACGCCGACCAGCAGGTCGACATGGCGGGCGATGTTGATGTCGCCGCCGACGTAACCGCCGTGCAGACCTTCGTAGAACATCAGGTCGGTGCCGCCCGGGATGTCCTCCCACGGCGTGAAGGTGCCGGGCTCCTGCCTGTACGGCTCGGCTTCGCCTGCGTCATGCAGATACCGGCGCACGCGGCCGCGGCCGGCATCGCCGTACTGGCGGAACAACTGCTCGAGCTCGGCAAACAAATTGTTCTCGGGGCCGAAGTGGCTGAAGTGCTTGTTGCCGGTGGCTTCGGCCTCCTTCATCTTCGCGCGCATCGTCTTGCGGTCGTAGCGATGGAACGAGTCGCCCTCAACCAGCTGGGCGTTGATGCCCTCGCGCCGGAAGATGTGCTGGAAACTCTTCATGACCGTCGTCGTGCCGGCACCGCTGGAACCGGTGACGGCGATGATCGGACGCTTGATTGACACGGCTGTCCTCCAGGAGATGAGTCGCGCGTTCCAGGTCGCGTGGCACGAGCGACGACACAATCCGCTCGCGCCTCGTCACGGGCGGCGCGTGAATGCGGTTACGCGCGCGCTTCGGGCCGATACAACGAGCGCTCCTTGAACAGCGGCGACTCGAACGGCTTGTCCTCGCCGCGGTCGTACTCGTCGTGGTAGCGCTCGATGCGTGCGACCTCGTTCTTCGAGCCAAGGATCACCGGCACGCGCTGATGCAGTTCCGTGGGCAGCAATTCGAGAATCCGGCCGCGGCCGGTTGATGCCATGCCACCCGCCTGCTCGACCACCATGCCGATCGGGTTTGCCTCGTACATCAGCCGCAGCCGCCCCGCCTTGCCTGAGTCCCCGGTGTCCTTCGGATACATGAACACGCCGCCGCGCATGAGGATTCGGTGCGCCTCGGCGACGAGCGAGGCGATCCAGCGCATGTTGAAGTCGCGGGCACGAATGCCGGTCTTGCCTGCCTTGCACTCGGTCACGTAGCGCGCAACCGGCGGCTCCCAGAAGCGCTCGTTGCTGCTGTTGATCGCAAACTCGCTCGTGTCTTCCGGGATGCGCAGGTTGTGATGCGTCAGGATGAAGTTGCCGATCTCGCGGTCGAGCGTAAAGCCGTGTGTGCCTTTGCCCACCGTCAGCACCAGCATCGTCGCTGGTCCGTATATCGCGTAGCCGGCGGCGACCTGCTCGGCTCCTTTCTGCAGATAGTCCTTCTCCACCGGGGCGTCGCTGCCGGTGTGCGCCAGCACCGAGAAGATGGTGCCGACCGAGACATTGACGTCGATGTTCGAGGAGCCGTCGAGCGGATCGAAGATCAGCAGGTACGGTCCGCGCTGATACTCGGCGGGAACGGCGTACGGCGCATCGAGCTCCTCGGACGCCATGCCGGCCACGAGTCCGCCCCACTCGCAATGACGCAGCATCGCTTCGTTCGATTCGGTGTCCAGCGACTTTTGCTCGTCGCCGGAGGCGTTGCGCGCGGCGGCGGAGCCGAGCGAGGCGCCGAGCGCGCCGCGCGCGGTCATCGCGGCGATCGCCTTGATTGCCGCGGCGACATCGACCAGCAGTCCCGCGAGCTTGCCGTCATCGGCCCGGTCGTGCAGCTGCTGGATCAGGAATTTCGACAGCGTGGTGCGTCCGCGATGCATGGCCTTTTCCTCGTATGGGTCCGAACAGGTTCAGGCGGCCCGTCTATGTTTCGGGTACAGCGTCTCGGCGTCGTGCGGGAACGAATCGAACGCGCGCGCGAACTCACGGTACGCCTTCGCCCACTCGAGCGGATCGGCTTTCGCCTTCCAGCATTCATAGGCCTGCCGCAGCGATTTGGCACCGGCGGCGGCGCCGTCGATGTGGCCGTAGCAGCCGCCGCCCGCGGTCAGGATCACGTTGCCGTGGCCGAGGTTCTCAAAGAAGCCGGGGATGCGCAGCGCGTTCATTCCGCCGGAGATGATCGGCGCGGTCGGTTTCATGCCCAACCACTCCTGGTGGAAGTAGGGGCCATCGGCGGCATCGCGCTCGATCATGTACGCGAGCACCTTATCCTCTTTCTCACCTTCCATCTTGCCGAAGCTCATGGTCCCGGTGTGAATGCCGGAGGCGCCCTGCAGTCGTGCCATCTTGCTTAGCACGAAAGAGGTGTAGCCGCGTTTGGCTTGCGGACTCGTCACCGCGCCGTGACCGGCGCGGTGGTAGTGCAGGAACTGATTCGGAAAACGGCGCCGCGCCGTGGTGATCGCGGTCGGACCGCCGACATAGCCGTCGACAAGGAATGCGACATGATTGGCATTCTCGCCGAACGTCTCGAGGATGTATTCGCCCCGCGCGATCATTTCGAACGGATCGTCGGCGGTGATGTTGGCGGAGAAGAGTTTCGGCTGACCCGTTGCGTCCTGTGCACGGCGCATGCTGTCGGCCACCAGCGGAATGGTCCTGCGCATCGGCGCAAACACCTGGTTGCCCTGCGGCTCGTCGTTCTTGATGAAATCGCCACCCAGCCAGAACTCGTAGGCGGCCTTGGCGAACGGTTCCGGCTGCAGGCCGAGCTTGGGCTTGACGATGGTGCCGACGATCAGCCCGCCATCAACGACGGAACGACCGAGCACGCGCCACAGGTCGCTGATGCCGCTGGACGGGCCGTCGAACAGCTGCAGGAATTTCGGTGGCACGAAGAAGTCGTGCAGCTTGGCGTACTCGACATCGCCCATGCCCTGGTTGTTGCCGATCGCCAGCGTCAGGAACGAGACGATCATCGCCCGTCCGTCGCTGATGTTGCGGTCGAAGAGTTCGAGCGGGTAGGCGATCTTCATCAGGCCCGTCGCCTCATCGGCGAAGTAGACGATCGCATCGACCGACTTGGTAAACGAGTCGGTCGTGCTGACCTCGACGTTGGTGCCGGTCGAAGACTCGGCAGCAAAGTGCGCGCAGGTCGGCACGAAGGCGTAGCCAGCCTTCGGTTTCATGATGTATGCGGTCAGCACGTGTTCGCCGCGCGCAACCAGGTCTTCCTCGCGCAGGGAAAGTTTGACGTAGCGGCTGGACTGATCCATTGGGCGTTTCTCCTCTTGACGGAATCCGATGCTCCGATAGGTTGCCAAGGTAACGATGCCAACGTATAAGCGCAATTCAAAGTTAACGAATACAAATATCATGAAACACTGATGTGAGTACGATCTGAAATGGCTTCCGCAATGCGAAATGTCACGCTGCACCGCCTGCGGGTGTTCGAGGCGGTCGCGCGTCTGGCGAGTGTCTCGGGCGCCGCGCGCGAGATGCACCTGACGCAGCCGGCGGTGTCGATGCAGGTCAAGCAACTGGAGGAGCAGGTCGGCATGCCGCTCACCGAGCGCGTCGGCCGCCGCATCCAGTTGACCGACGCGGGTGAAGAGGTGGCGCGGCACGCGCGCCGGCTGGCGCAGCAGATCCGCGAAGCCGAGGCGGCACTCGACGCGATGCGCGGGCTGCGCGGTGGCCACGTCGACATCGGTGTCGTGAGCACCGCCAAGTACTTCGCCCCGCGCCTGCTCGCGGAATACCACCGGCGCCACCCCGGCATCGAGGTCAAGCTGGCGGTGGCCAACCGGGCCGACGTGGTGCAGATGCTCGGCGACAACGCGATCGACGTCGCGATCATGGGCACGCCGCCGCAGCACATCGACTGCGAGGCGACGCGCATTGCCGAGCATCCGCTGGTATGGCTCGCCTCGCCGCAGCATCCGCTGGCGTCGCTGCGGACGGTGGAACCGGGACGGCTGGCGCAGGAACGCTGGATCGTGCGCGAACCCGGATCCGGGACGCGTCATGCGATGGATCGGTACCTGCGGGCGCACCGGATGCACCCGCCACAGATGCTCGAGATGAGCAGCAATGAAACGATCAAGCAGGCGGTGATGGCGGACATGGGCATCGCGTTTCTCTCCGAGCACACGGCGGGCCTGGAACTGCAGACGCAGCGCCTCGTGCGCCTGCGCGTGAAGGACACGCCTGTGCTGCGCCATTGGTACGTCGTCCATCGCACCGACAAACGCCTGCTGCCGGCCGCACGCGCGTTCCGCGATTTCCTGCTCACCGATGGCGCGCGACTGATCGAAGCGCAAATGGCCTCGGCGAAGACGGGGGCGCGTGCGCCGGGCCGAGCGCACACATGACTGCGGCGTGCCCGGTCACCGGCAATGCCGGGATCGGTTCTAGACTTGCGCCCGTTGCACTCCGGAGAAGCGCATGGCCGCCGGCCTGCTGCATACCTCGATCAAGTCGCTGCCGCTCGTCTACCGCGGCAAGGTGCGCGATTCCTACGCGGTCGGCGACGACAAGCTGCTGATCGTCACCACCGATCGGTTGAGCGCGTTCGATGTCGTGATGCGCCAGCCGATTCCCGACAAGGGCCGCGTACTGAATGCGATGTCGAACTTCTGGTTCGGCAGACTCAGCGCGATCGTGCCCAACCATCTGACTGGCATCGCCCCGGAAAGCGTGGTGGCGCGCGACGAAATCGGCGAAGTTCGCGGCCGTGCCGTGGTGGCGACAAAGCTGCGGCCGCTGCCGGTCGAGGCGGTGGTGCGCGGCTACCTGATCGGATCGGGCTGGAAGGACTACCAGCGCTCCGGCAGCGTGTGCGGCATCGAACTGCCGGCCGGACTGCAGTTGGCACAGCAGCTGCCGCGCCCGATCTTTACGCCCGCAACCAAGGCCGAACTCGGTACGCACGACGAGAACATACCGTTTGCGCGCATGCAGGAGTTGGTGGGCGCCGCGTTGGCCGAGGAAATCCAGTTGATCAGCCTGAAGCTCTATCAGAGCGCGGCGGAGTACGCGGCCACGCGCGGCATCCTGATCGCCGATAGCAAGTTCGAATTCGGGATCGACGATCGCGGCACGCTGCGGCTGATGGACGAGGTGCTGACCGCGGACTCATCGCGTTTCTGGCCGGCCGATCAGTACCAGGTCGGCGTCTCGCCGCCGAGCTTCGACAAGCAGTTCGTGCGCGACTGGCTGGAGCGTCAGCCATGGAACAAGGCGCCGCCGCCGCCCGACCTGCCGCGCGAGATCATCGACAGGACCGCCGACAAGTATCGCGAGGCGCTGCGGCGATTGACCGGGCAGGAACTCGATTAGCGCCGCAGGCCGCGGGCACCGCCCGTCGTCTTGACCAACTGCAGACACGGACGGCGCGGCGATGACGGCGTCGCCAACGCCTCGACCGGCACGAAGCCCGTCCGCAGATCGAACGCGGGCGTGTGTGCCTGCTCCGCGCTCGCATGCGCGTCGGCGCGCGTCTTCAACTGCAGCAGCCCGGCGCCGCGCGCCCGCAGCCCGCGTTGCGCGTGCGCGCGCAGCGCCGTGCCCACACCTTGTCCGCGCGCCTCGCGCGGCACAGCGATGCCACGAATTTCCCGCGCGTGCGCAACACGTGCGCGCCGCGTCACGAAGGCATATGCGTGGCCACCGGCGCGCACGACGAAGCTCGGCGGGTGCGCGGAAGCCGGCACGTAGTCGAGCAGCGCGGATTCGATACCGAATCCCTGGGCAGGCTGCGCAGCAAGCGCGCGATATCGGCTCGAGCGTCGATGTTTGGTCCGTCGATCAGCATCGCGTTACGCTTGCCCGATGGACGACAGCGTTCTGGCCGCAATCGCGCGCTGGCCCAGTGTGCCGGCGGTGTTCGGCTGGCTGCAGCTGACCGCGCGCGGCGAGTGGCGCATCCGCGGCGAGCCGATCGGCCATGCGGCGATTCGTGAATTCATCGGTCGCAATTATGCGCACGATGCGGCCGGCCGCTGGTATTTCCAGAACGGGCCGCAGCGTGTGTACGCGGAACTCGAGGTGACGCCGTGGATTGCGCGCATCGATTCGAGTGGTGCGCTCGCGATGCATACCGGGCAGTCGCCTTCGGCGTGCACCGGTGCGGCGCTGCTGGGCGACGGGCGCTTCGTACTCGACACTGATCTGGGCGCAGCGCTCGTCGATGACCGTGATGCTGCCACCTTCGTGCGCGCGGTCACGGATTTCGCCGGTCTGCCGCTGAACGAGCCGGGGCTTGAACGCTGGCTCGAAGGGAAGGACGAAGCTTTTGTTTCGCCGGCCCGGCTGCATGTGGCCGGCAAGCCCATGCGGATCGAGCGCCTGCGGCTGGCCAATCTGGAGCAGCGCTTCGGCTTTGTGCGCCGGCCCGCGGCCTAATCGAACACCGGCCAATGGACCCCCGGCACCGTGTGCAGCGTGGCACGGGTGGTCGTGTACTGCCGATGGATCTTCTTCTCGGGAATCCCCTATTTCGCGGCGCCGAACGCGGCCAGTGCGGCTTCGTGGAATCTGCACAGGATCCGTTTCTTCGTGCCGGAAGAGGTGTTGATATCGCCGATGGCGAAGATGCCGGGCACGCGGGTCTCGAGCTTCTCCGTGCCGACCACGAACTGCTTGCGCTCGATTTCGAGATTCCGGTGCGCGCTCGGCCCGCGCCTGGGCGACCGGCCGAAGAACACCCGCAGCGCATCGAGCGGCACCTTGCGCGTGACACCGTCGAGCGAGGTCACACGCACCGCGGTCAGGTCGTCGTGCGATGCATCGAACCCCGACAGCGGGCCGATCAGGAACTGCATTGGGTCGGCGTCGCACCGTTGCCGCATCGTCGCCACCGACGCGGGCGCGGCGCAAAAGCCGCCGCGCCGATGCACAAGGAGCACGCTTTTCGCCTTGCCCGCGGGCGCCCGCGGCCCGTCGAGTGCAGAATCGCCGCCGCCGCGGATCACCGGATTCTTGCCGTAAAACTGCGCCGGGTCCGTCACGCGGTTGAAGAGTTGCTTGCCGAGGAACGGGTCGATGCCGCCGAGCTTCAGCGCGCGCGGCTGGAAACCGCCGACTCCGGCGGCGATGAAAACCGTATTCGTCGGCGAGCCCGCGCCGAGTGAGGCCTGCAGGTAGAAGCGGCCGTCCGCAGGCCGCTGCCGATGAGTGTCTTCCTGCCCGAGGTGGAATGCGGCGCCGAACGGGCCGATCTGCTTGAGCAGGCTGTCCATCAGCTCCTGGCCGGTGCCTACGGGCAGCGCAGGCATGTCGTCGATGGGCTGGTCGGGATAGAGCCCACGCACGGCCCGCCGACGCAGGCGCGCGAACCGGCCACATGCGCCTTGATCTCGAGCAGGCCGAGTTCGAAGACCTGGAACCCGCCGCCGGCCCGGCGCCAGCGATCACGGCGTCGGCTTCGATCGGAGGATTCACTTCAGCAGGGCCGGCAATCTCGGCCGTTTGCGGTTTGACGGGGGCGTCCATGGAGCGCCGGCGCATCGCCGATGCGCGCAGATGTTCCATCGGGCGCGCTGCTCGCCGATCTGCAAGGCCCGCGCCGGGCGATCGCTGCTCAGCATAGTGCGGCTCATGCGGGCCAGACCCGTGGCCGCCGCAGGATGATCGGTCTGTCGGAAGACGGGGATCGCCCTTTCCGCTCTTTCGGGTGCGGCGGGGTCGGCAAGGTCCCGGCGTGTCGCCGACGCGGGCGCGTCCGATACGCCCCTCGCCCTTCAGCGCCCCGCCGGAGTCATTTCTTTTCTTCGTCGGGCGGCCGGGCGCGGCCGCTCTTGGCCTGCTCTGCGCGCTGTTCGCGCAGGGTCTGCATCAGCTGGCGCAGACGCGCGTCGACCTCGGACATCACATAGAAATCGGCGTCAGCAAACTTGCGCGCCGACTGCAACTGGTCGATCGCCGCCGGCAACGAACCCATCAGCAGGTACATCTCGGCGGTGGCCTGGTGCTGCTGGGTCTTGCGATCGAGCGCCGCATAACTGCGCGCGAGCAGCTCGAAGTACTGCGGATCGCTGCGCGGCAACGCGATCTGTTCGCGCAGGAACGTCGCGGCCTGCTCATGCTGACCGGAACGCTGCAGCAGATCGGCGTAGTGCATCGCCGTCAGGCGCGAAATCGGAAACCGCGCCGTGGCCTCGCGTGCCATGCGCACGGCCTCGGTGCGCTCGGCATCGGTCTTCGCCGCCGCGAACCGTGCCTCCGACACCAGCTTGTCGAGCATGGCCGAGGCGGCATGCGTCTGCCGGCGCGCGTTCTGCGCCAAATCGAAGGCAGCCGCTGCTTGATTCAGGCGCAATGATGCGAGCGCGGCGCCGTAGTAGCTGGCCGCTTCCGACGGCGTCGTGCGGTTTTTCAGCTGACCCATGAAATACGCGAGCGAGTCCTGCAAACCTTGCACCGACTCATCCTGCAGCACGCGTAAACGCGCGCGTGTGAACTGGAAGTCAAGACTGTCTGGCCGCGGCCTTGCCTTGACCTCGCGCACACGCGTCTGGATGTCGCTGATGCGCTCCACCGTCAGCGGGTGCGTGCGCAGGTAGGCGGGCGCGGCGCTCTCGTAGATGCGCGAACCCTGTTGCAGGCGGCCAAAGAAGGTTGCCATCGCGGTCACATCGAATCCGGCATCCGTCAGCGTCTGGAAACCGACCCGATCGGCCTCGCGCTCGGCCTCACGCGAGAAATTCAGCTGCTGCTGGATTGCGGCGGCTTGGCCGACGGCGATCGCCGCTTCCGTTGCCTGGCCGCTCGACGAGGAACCGCTGCGCGATGCCAGGATCGCGAGCAGCAGCGCGCCGATGGCAATCAGCCCGCTGTCGCGCTGCTTGGCGATCATGCGCGCGATATGCCGCTGCGATACGTGGCCGATCTCGTGCGCCAGCACCGCGGCGAGTTCCGATTCGCTTTGCGCGGTAAGAACAAGCCCGCTGTGCACGCCAATGAATCCGCCCGGCAGAGCAAACGCATTCATCATCGGGTCGCGTATGAAGAAAAAGCCGAAGTCGGTGAAGCGTGCGGGGCTCGCCGCAACCAGCTTGAAGCCCAAGGTATTCAGGTACTCGGTCGCGTCCGGGTCGAGCATGAACGAAGGATCGCGCCGCGCCTCGCGCATGATCGCCTCGCCGAGCCGGCGTTCATTGGCTGGCGACAGGTCGTCGCCTGCCGCATCGCCGAGCGACGGCAGCTCGATCGTCTGCGCGCGGGCGAACGGAATCAGCGCCGACTGCACCGTCAGCGCGGCAGCAACGGCAAGCGAGAGACAGCGGGAAACGAGAGGCGGCACAGGAGGGCGCGGAACCGGACTGACCCGTATGATAGTCAGGCGGCAGGATCGTTCCCCGGACACGGTTGTAACGGAAAGTCACATGAGCCAACTAAGCCATTTCGACGACGCCGGGCAGGCGCACATGGTCGATGTTGGTGATAAGGCGGTCACGCATCGTGTCGCCGTCGCCGCGGGCGTCATCCGAATGCAGCCGATGACACTCGACCTGATTCGCAGTGGGACGTCGAAAAAGGGCGACGTGCTGGGGGTCGCTCGCATTGCCGCGATCCAGGCGGCGAAGAAGACATCGGAACTGATTCCACTTTGCCACCCGCTGGCCATCACGCGCATTGCGGTCGGCTTTCACATCGACCTCGCGACGACGAGCGTCGAATGCACGGCGCAGGTCGAAACCCGCGGCCAGACCGGCGTCGAAATGGAGGCGCTGACGGCGGTGCAGGTCGGGCTGGCGACGATCTACGACATGTGCAAGGCCGTTGACCGCGGCATGACGATCGACAACGTCAGGCTGCTCGAGAAGCATGGCGGCAAGTCGGGGGATTGGATCGCGCCGTGACGGCGACGATCAGATGACGTTGCGCTCCCGCAGCGGCGCATGGTCGAGGATGCGCTGCGGCGACAACGCCGCCAGATCGAGCGTCCGATACGCACCGGTGGCGAGCAACTCCGCCAGCGCACGCCCGACTGCCGGCGCCTGCTGCATGCCGTGTCCGGAGAATCCGCAGGCCAGATACGCGTTGTCGCATCCAGGGACCTTGCCGACGATGCCGTTCTGGTCGAAGGTGTTGAACTCGTAGTACCCGGCCCAGGCATTGACGACGCGCAGCCGCTCGAATGCCGGCACGCGCTGCGCGAGGCGGGGCCAGATCACGTCATCGAACAGGCCGTGGTCGATGCAGTCCAGGGGTGCATCGTCCGGGTCGCCGCCGCGCGGCGGCGCGCCGCAGATGAAGCCGCGCCCCTCGGGCCGGAACCAGACGCCGCTCGGGTCGATCACCAGCGGGCAGGAATCGATCTTCGCCGGCGCATCGAATACGAAGACATCGCGCTTGCGCGCATGCACCGGCAGGTCGAACGCCACCTGGTGCGCGAGCGGCGCCGACCAGGCGCCGGCGCAGATTGCAAGATCGTCGCATTCAAACACTGCACCGTCACCGCACTCGACGGCATGCGCCCTCGCGCCGCGGTGGATGATGCGCGTGGCCGCGCACGCTTCGAATCGAACGCCCAGTGCCCGGGCCTTTCGCCGCAGGGCCTGCAACAGCGCATAGCCGTCGAACCAGCCTTCGCCCTGCAAGCCGAGTGCGCCAAGCGCGATGTCCTGGGTGTCGAGCCACCGAAAGCGCGCGCGCAGTTGATCGGGCGACAGCAGCGCGATAGGCGCGCCGCATTCCGACTGCACGCGATGATTGCCGCGCAAGGTGTCGACGCCGCCGGCCGTGGCGAGAAACAGATATCCCGGCTCCACCAGGCCGATGTCGACCGCATCGTCAACACGCAACTCCGCGTCGATGTGGCGCAGAAACTCGAGACTCGCCTGCGACAGCCAGATGTTGATCGCGCTGGAAAACTGCTGGCGGATCGAACTCGCCGACAGTGCGCTCGACGCGCGGCGGTACGTCGGATCGCGCTCGACCACGAGCGACGGCAGCGCATGGTCTCGGGCAAGGAAGAGCGCCGTCGCCACGCCCATCACACCGCCGCCGACGATGACGACGCGCCGCGCCGCGCTCATAATGGAGCCTGTCTCCGTTTTACCGGAGGCTGCGGCGGGGCTGCCCTGGGCACCAGGCTAGGCGCGATGAGGGGACCATCGCTCATGCCGGGATCCGGGTCGCAACAGCGCCATGTGCCCAAGGCGACCCCGCCCCGCAGGGTTGCGACCCATGGGAATACCGAGACAGGTTCCAATCCATGCTTCGATTCTATGCAGCAGCTGACGTTGCGCGTGCGCTTGATTACAGACGTCTTGCCGATGCGCTCGCGGACGCTTTTGCGCAGGGCGCCGAGGTGCCGCAGCGCCACGTACACCCGCTGTCGTCGCAAGACGCGCTGCTGCTGATGCCGGCATGGTCGGAACGCGCGCTCGGCGTGAAGGTGGTCACGTTCGTGCCGGGGAACGCCTCACGTGGCCAGGCCACCGTCAACGCGTTGTACCTGCTGCTCGATCGCGCGAGCGGCGAACCGCGGGCGGTGATCGATGGCGAGGAACTGACGTTGCGCCGGACCGCGGCGGCATCGGCGCTGGCGGCGCGTTACCTGGCACGCAGCGACGCCACGAACCTGCTGCTGGTCGGCAGCGGCCGCCTGGCGCCGTACATGGCGCGCGCGCATTGCGCCTTGCGGCCGCGGCTGGCGCGCGTGCGCGTGTGGGGCCGCAACGATCAGCATGCACAGACCACCGCGCAGTTGCTGAGAGACGCGGGGTTGCCGGCCGAGGTGGCGCACGATCTGGAGGCCGCCGTGCGCGACGCGCACATCGTCACCTGTGCGACCACGTCGACCGAACCGTTGGTGCGCGGCGCATGGCTCGCGCAGGGTACGCACCTGGACCTGGTCGGTGGCTTTCGCCCCGCCATGCGCGAGGTCGATGACGCGGCCGTGGCGCGCGCGCGCATCGTCGTCGATACCTACGCGGGCGCGCTCGCCGAAGCGGGGGACGTGGTCGAACCGATGCAACGCGGCATCATCACGCGCGAACACGTGGTCGCCGAGCTGGCCGAAGTCGTGCGCGGCGACAAAGTGGCCCGCACGAGCGCAACAGACATCACGCTGTTTAAATCCGTGGGTACCGCACTGGAAGACCTGGCTGCCGCAGAACTCGTGATCCGTGATCTGTGATCCGCGAACGGCCGATCGAATCGCGGATCACGAGCGACAGATCACGCGTTCGGCGGCTGGGTATCGATGAACGACTGGCGCGCCGCCAGCTTGTCGTACAGCTTGGCGAGATTCGGGTACTCGCCGCGCCAGTTGATGCCCGGGAAGCGGAAGTCGAGATAACCAAGCGCGCAGCCGGCCGCAATATCGGCCAGCGTATAGGCGTTGCTGTTGCACCAGGGTTTGTCGTTCAGTCCGTGGCTCATCGCCTTGAGCCCGCTGTGCACCTTGCCCATCTGGCGGTCGAGCCACTTCTGGGACTGCTGCTCCGGCGGGCGCTGCGAGGTTTCGAGTCGCGCGAGGATCGCGGCGTCGAGAATGCCGTCCGCCAATGCCTCCCAGGTGCGTACCTCGGCGCGTTCGCGCCCGGGGCCGGGAATCAACTTGCCGATCGGCGTCATCGTGTCCAGGTATTCGACGATCACGCGCGAGTCGAAGACGGCGCCGCCGTCTTCCATGATCAGGCAAGGCACCTTGCCGAGCGGATTGAAATCCTGGATGCGCGAATCGGGCGCCCAGACGTCCTCGAGTTCGAGTTGGCAGTCGATGCGCTTTTCCGCCATCACGATGCGGACCTTGCGCACGTAGGGGCTGGTCAGCGAGGCGATCAGGCGCAGGCCCTTGGACACTTTCAATTTGCGCTTCCGTCTTGATGTTCTCGTTGTTCGAATCAGTATATCAACGCAGATTCGTTCTATCGCCAACGAAAAGTCGGAAATTTGACGGCGCAGCGGTCGCCAGGGCGATGCTAAACTGCCCGCGCACGCCTCAATCTGGTGCGTGAGCCCTTTGTCGTCTTGTCTTCGTCGTGGACGTCTCGCTCGAACTGTCGGCGCTGACCGCGCTTTCGCCGCTGGACGGCCGCTACAGTCGGACGACCGCCCCGCTGCGCGACGTCTTTTCCGAATTTGCTTTCATGCGCGCGCGCCTGCGCGTCGAGGTCGAGTGGTTGATCGGCCTGTCGGCGCTGGGCCTGCCCGAGTTGGCGCCGCTGTCCGACACGGTGCAGGAGCGGCTGCGGGCGCTGGTGCGCAATTTCAGCGTGGCCGACTGCCAGGAGATCAAGGCCATCGAGGCGCAGACCAATCACGACGTCAAGGCGGTCGAGTACTGGATCAAGGGCCGCGGCGGCGACATAGCCGCGCTGGCCGCCGCGAGCGAGTTCGTGCACTTCGCCTGCACATCGGAAGACATCAACAACACCGCGCACGCACTGATGCTTTTGCAGGGGCGCTTGGTGCTGCAGGACCGCCTGCGCGCGCTGCAGTTCAAGCTGCGCGAAATGGCGCATGCGCTGGCCGACGCGCCGATGCTGTCGCGCACGCATGGCCAGCCGGCGAGCCCGACCACGGTCGGCAAGGAAATCGCCAACTTTACGGTTCGGTTGGCCGCGGCGATCGACGGCATCGCGCGCGTGCCGTTGAAGGCCAAGATGAACGGTGCGGTCGGCAACTACAACGCGCATCTGGCCGCCTATCCCCACGTCGACTGGGAACGCTTCGCGCGCAGCGTCGTGGAGGGGCTGTCGCTCGCTTTCAACACGCACACGATCCAGATCGAACCGCACGACTACATGGCCGAACTCTTCGACGCGATCGCGCGCGCCAACACGGTGCTGCTCGATCTCGATCGCGATCTCTGGGGGTACATCGCGCTCGGCTACTTCAGGCAGAAGCTGAGGGAAGGCGAGGTCGGATCCTCGACCATGCCGCACAAGGTCAATCCGATCGACTTCGAGAACTCCGAGGGCAATCTCGGGCTTGCCAACGTGATGCTGCATCACCTGGCGGAAAAGCTGCCCGTGTCGCGCTGGCAGCGAGACCTCAGCGATTCGACTGTGCTGCGGAATCTCGGTGTTACGTTCGGCTACTGCGTGGTCGCGTACGAGTCATGCCTGCGCGGGCTGAACAAGGTCGAAGTCAACACGGCGCAGCTCGCCGCGGATCTGAACGAGGCCTGGGAGGTTCTGGCCGAGCCGGTGCAGACGGTGATGCGCCGCTATGGGGTGCCGGCGCCCTACGAAAAGCTCAAGGAGCTGACGCGCGGCCGCGCAATCACCCGCGATACGCTGCAAGAGTTCATTCGCACGCTCGAAATTCCCGACGAGGCAAAGCAGTCGCTGCTCGCGCTGACGCCCGCGACCTACGTCGGCAAGGCGGGCGAACTGGCGCGGCGCTGCTGACGTGCCCGCTCACTTCGGATGCGCGCAGCACAACGGTTCAGAACAATCTTTCGCTGCTGTTCGTTGATCTGCCGTTTGGCCCGAGCCGCCGGACATTCTCGGTTCAATTTCCTGGGGGATTCTTGAAGCTCGTCTTGAACGCATTGCTCGCGGGATCCGTCCTGGCGTTTGCGGCGCCGGCGCTCGGCCAGTTCGCCAAGCCCGAGGACGCGCTCAAGTATCGCCAGTCGGTCATGTTTCTGCAGTCACAACACGCGGGGCGAATCAATGCCCAGTTGAAGGCCGAAAAGCCCAACTTCCAGGTGATCTTGGACAACGTTGCCGTCCTCGATATGGCGAACAAGCTGTTCTTTGACGCGTTTCCTTCGAACTCTGAGATGCTGGCCAATACCCGCGCCAAGTCGGAGATCTGGACCAGCCCCGCCAAGTTCAAGGAACTCGCCGACAAACTGAATGCGGATGTCGCGCGCCTGAACGCGGCGGCGCGCACCGGTGATCTGGCCGCGACGCGCGCCGCCTTTGGGGAACTCGGCAAGACATGCAAGAGTTGTCACGACGAATTTCGTCGTGAATGAGGCCGTGCAGTTGGCGCATGGCGCCGCGCATGCGGCCCTTCTTTCGCGATCATGGGTCGTTGCGCGGGGCGTGACTCGATGCGACGCACCTGCGCCGCAGTGTGTGACTGCGCGGGTCGTGGCGCCCCGATCAGGACCGATGCGCCGCGCTGCCACCTGGACCGCCATCTGAGATGACGCCGCTGCCCTGGCCTCGGACCGCGCTGCGGCGCCTGCGTGGCGTGCTGTGCGACATCGACGACACGCTTACCACCGAAGGCTGGCTTACCGGCGCGGCATATCGGGCGCTGGAGCGCCTGCACGAATCGAACCTGATCGTCGTGCCGGTAACCGGCCGGCCGGCCGGCTGGTGCGATCACATCGCCCGCTTCTGGCCGATCGACGCCGTGGTCGGCGAGAACGGTGCGTTCTACTTCCGTTACGACCACGGCGCGCGCCGGATGATCCGTTCATATCTGCAGGACGACGCAACGCGAACGAGCAATCGCGCGCGCCTGAAGGCAATCGGTGCCGACGTACTGAAGCAGGTCTCCGGCAGCGCGATCGCGGCGGACCAGCCCTACCGCGAAGCCGATCTGGCGATCGACTATTGCGAAGACGTGGCGCCGCTGTCCGCGGCCGAGGTGCAGCGCATCGTCGCTCTTCTGCGCGGCCACGGCACGACGGTGAAGGTCAGTTCGATCCACGTGAATGCATGGTTCGGCGAGTACGACAAGCTGGCGATGACGCGGCGGCTGATGCTCGAACAGTTCGGCATCGACCTTGACGACGAACGCGAGCGCGCCCGCTTCGTGTTCGTCGGCGATTCACCCAACGACGAGCCGATGTTCCGGTTCTTTCCGCGCTCCGCAGCGGTGGCAAACATCGCGCGCTTCGTCGAACAGCTCCGGCATCGACCGGCGCACACGACTCGTCGCGCAAGTGGCGCCGGCTTTGCCGAACTGGCGCGCCAGATCCTGAGTGCCCGCAAGCCGTCGCGGTAAGTCGACCCGGCCAGCTGACTGACGTCCCCTGACGCGGATCATGCGCAGGCAAGGCGTTGCCCTTATCTTGTAGCAATGGCGCGTATCGGCGTGATCCGGGGCCGGTGCCTTCGGCACCGCGATGGCGTGTGTGTTGCGTCGCCGCGGCCACGACATCGTGCTGTGGGCGCGGGAAGGCGAGGTGGTCGAGGCGATCAATCGCGATCGCTGCAACCCCGTATACCTGCCCGGCGTGCCGCTGTGAAGTTGCGAGGGAATGGCTGGTACGAGCCGTGTAAATCGAGAGGGTTACGCACGGTTCTGTGGGCGGCTGGAGGTGCAATTCCTCCGGCCGACCCGGCATCATTCTGCCGCTCGTGCCCGCGGTCCGGCGCCTGCCGCACACGGTGCGAGGCAGTTTCTCATCGCTGCTGATCGTCCACCCGTCGATGGAAGAGGCGGCCGCCAATGTCGGTGCTACCAAGTTGCGCACGTTCCGCGACATCACCGTGCCCCTGGTCTGGAAGGGCATCGTCGTCGGCGGACTGTCTTCCTTCATCATGTCGATCCAGGAGGCGTCGGCCACGATCTTCCTCACGCTCGGATGCTGGGAGATGATCCCGTTCGGAATCTTCACCTTCTACATCGCCGGCCCGCAGAGCCAGGCCGCAGCGCTCGGCGTGATCCTGATCGCGCTGTGCGCACCGAGCCTGTACATCGTCAACCGTATCGCCGGCACCCGCGTCGGTGGTCTCTTTGGCTGACGGTCGCCTCAGAGGCTGACCACGTAGCCGACCACGGCCGCAGCCAGGGCTGCGAAAACCAGACCGCGAAGACGCATGGCGGCGCTGTCGTCGCTCGGCGGCACGTGATGGCCGAGTTTGTCGCCGGTCACCATGGGCCTGAGGAGGTTCTCCCGCTTGACGAGCACAAAGAAAGCAATCGCGCACAGGTGCAGGACGATCAGAACGTAAAGCAGTACTTCGTTGCTGTTGTGAATCCTGGTCAGAAGATGACTCGTGTGGTCCGAAACGAATCGCGCCAGCGGACCTTCAGTCACGATGTCATCGGTGGCAAACAGTCCCGTAACTGCCTGTAAGGCCAGCGACCCGAGCATCGCCAGGATCGAAAACGATCCGAGCGGATTGTGACCGGCGTGTCTCCTGTCAGAAGCCGTGAAGATATCTCGCGCATAGCGAAGCGCCGTGCGCGGATCGGCGACAAAGCTCGTGAATCGCGCATACCGCGGTCCCGCGAACCCCCAGAGAATCCGGAACAGGACCAGCGCCAGGATCGCGTAACCGCTGCGAACGTGCCAGTCCATCGCATTGCCGCCAAGCTGGGCGGTGGCGACCGACGTGATCACGAGAGCGGCGAGCGCCCAGTGAAACAGCCGCGTCGGCAGATCCCAGATACGTACCGCATTCATGGATTCTTGCCGCGCAGCCCAACGCCCGGAACAAACATCACCCCCCATGCCCAATGCACCGCACGGTGGCCGCCGCCATGGCATCACGGCACGATCTGCTGCGACTGGTCTTCTTTTTTCTGCGGCCTGACCAGGTCCTCGCGCTTGACCCCGAGGTAGCGCGCGATCGCGGCTGCGACGAACACGGACGAATACACGCCGAAGCAGATGCCGATCGTCAGCGCGAGCGCGAAGTAGTGCAATGCGGGGCCGCCGAAGATGAGCATTGCCAGCGTCATCATCAGGGTCGAACCGTGCGTGATGATGGTGCGCGAAATCGTCGCGGTAATCGCGGAGTCGATCACCTCGTCGACACTCGCCTTGCGCATCGTGCGGAAGTGTTCGCGCACGCGATCGAAGATGATCACCGACTCGTTGACCGAGTAGCCGAGCACCGCGAGCACCGCGGCCAGCACCGGCAGCGAAAACTCCCAGCGGAAGATCGCAAACATGCCGACCACCAGGATCACGTCGTGCAGGTTGGCGATGATCGCCGCGACTGAGAATTTCCACTCGAAGCGGAACGCCAGGTACACCATGATGCCGAGGCAGACCATCAGCAGCGCGAGGCCGCCATCGTGCGCGAGCTCTTCACCGACCGACGGACCGACGAACTCGACCCGGCGCAGTTCGACCGCCGGGTCCTGGCCCTTGAGTGTCGTCATCACGCGCTCGGCCTGCTGACCCGAGGAAGACCCCTTCTCGAGCGGCAAACGGATCAGCACGTCACGGGAAGAGCCGAAGTTCTGCACCTGGAACTCGCCCGATCCCCTGGCTTCGATCGCGCTGCGAATCTGTTCCAGGTTGGCAGCCTGTTTGTACGACACCTCCATCACCGTGCCGCCGGTGAACTCCACCGACAGGTTCAGGCCACGTACAAGCAGAAATCCGACGGCGACAAGAAAGGTGATGAACGAGATCGCGTTGAAGACCAACGCGTAGCGCATGAACGGAATCGTGCGGCGGATCCTGAAGAATTCCATAGTCGCGGCGCTCCTTGCGTTCCCCTTCAGGCGTTGGTGCCCGGCTTCCAGATCTGCCCGATTGAAATCGATGCGAGCTTCTTGCGGTGCCCGTACACGATCGCCACGAAGCCGCGCGACACAAAGACCGCGCAGAAGATCGACGTCAGGATGCCAAGGCAGTGCACGACGGCAAAGCCGCGGATCGGGCCCGAGCCGAGCATGAACAGGAAAATGCCGGCGATCAGCGTCGTGATGTTGGAATCAAGAATCGTGGCAAACGCCTTCTCATAGCCTTCGGAAATCGCCTGGTTCGGCGGCTTGCCCTTGCGCAGTTCCTCGCGGATGCGCTCGTTGATCAGTACGTTCGCGTCGATCGCCATGCCGAGCGTCAGCGCAATGGCGGCGATGCCAGGCAAGGTCAGCGTGGCCTGCAGCAGCGACAAGAGCGCCACGAGCAGCAGCAGGTTGACCGCCAAGGACAGCGCCGAGATAAAACCGACCACCAGGTAATACGTGATCATGAAGATCGCGATCGCCATGAAACCGTACTTGGTCGAATTGAAGCCCGACCTGATGTTGTCGGCACCGAGGCTCGGACCGATGGTGCGCTCTTCGATGATTTCCATCGGTGCGGCGAGTGCGCCGGCGCGCAGCAGCAGCGCCAGGTCATTGGCCACCGTCGGACTGTCAAGCCCGGTGATCTGGAAGCGCGATCCGAACTCGGACTGGATTGTTGCCACCGTCAGCACTTCCCCGCGGCCCTTCTCGAACAGCACCACGGCCATCGGTTTCTTGATGTTCTCGCGCGTGACCTTGCGCATGATGCGGCCTGCGGTTTCGTTCAGTTCGATCGACACCGCGGGTCGCTGATTCTCGTCGAACGTCGCCTGCGCACCCTGCAGCTGTTGTCCGGAAAAGATCACTTCCTTCTTCAGCACCACCGGCGTACTGCGGCCGACCGTGAAGCGCTCGGAGCCGAAGGGGACCGGCGAATTACCCAGTACCGCGGCCTGACCTTCGGTGCTGATGTCGACCAGTCGGGATTCGAGCGTGGCGGTGCGCCCAATGATGTCCTTGGCGCGCGTGGGATCCTGCACGCCGGGCAGTTGCACGACGATGCGATCGGAGCCCTGCTGCTGGATCACGGGTTCGGCCACGCCGAGCTCGTTGATGCGATTGTGCAGTGTGGTGATGTTCTGCTTCAGCGCGTTATCGGACACGGTCTTGGCCGCGGCCGGCGTCATCGTCCCGATCAGCAGCAGGTCGCTGCCGGCGGCCTCCTCCCGCAACGCGAGTTCGCGCAAAAGGTCGGACAACAAGGTCTGCGCTTTGGCGCGGGTCTCGACGTCGCGAAAGCGGATCTCGATCTGCTGGTTGTTGCGAGTGATGCCGGCGTGCCGCACGTCTTTCTCGCGCAGCAGCGTGCGCGCATCGCCGACGAGCGCGTCGAGACGTTTGTCGACTGCCTCCTTGGTGTTCACCTGCATCAGGAAGTGCACACCGCCGCGCAGGTCGAGCCCGAGATACATCGGCAGCGCGTTCAGGCTCGCCATCCAGCGCGGCGAACGCGACAGCAGGCTCAGCGCGACGACGTAGGCCGGGTCCTGCTTGTCGGGGTTGAGCGCCGACTCGAGCACGTCCTTAGCCTTGATCTGCGTGTCGGTGTCGCGCAGGCGAACGCGGATCGTGGTGCTCAGCCCTGCGGTGTCGAGATAGACAGCTTCGGCTTCGACGCCGCCCGCCTTCAGCAGCCCTTCGACCTTGGCCAGCAGCGCGGCGTCCGCCTTGACGGTCACCTTCTGCGACGACACCTGCACCGCCGGCGCTTCGCCGAAGAAGTTCGGCGTGGTGTAAATCGCGCCGATCAACAGCGCGACCACGATGACGAGGTATTTCCAGAGCGAGTAGCGGTTCATGTCAGTCGGCAGTCGCCAGGGTTCAGTCGGCAGCAGAGCGATCGCACATCGGAATCGGCCGGTCCGCCGACCGCGGTCTGCGGGCTAAATCGACTTAAGCGTTCCCTTCGGCAGCAGCGTCTGCACGGCGGTGCGCTGGATCGAAATCGCGACCGGCTTGCCATCGACGGAGGCGATCTGCAAGGTCATGTACTGGTCCGACAGTTCGGTGATCTTGCCGGCGATGCCGCCGGAGGTGACGACTTCGTCACCCTTGTTCAGCGCATCGACCATCGACTTGTGCTCCTTTTGCCGCTTCACCTGCGGACGGATCAGCAGGAAATAGAAGACGACGAAGATCAACACCATGAACAGGATCGACATGTAGCCCGGGTCGCTACCGGTGGCGGCCGGAGCGGCCTGTGCGAACGCGTCGGAAATGAAAGACATGGAGAACTCCACGGAAGCCGCCGCCAGCGCGACGACGAAATGACGAACGAGCAACAGAAAGCGGCGGATTATAGACAGCCGAGGCGCGCCGAGCCGTTCAGTCCGGACCGCGGGCGCGCTCGGCCAGTGCCCGGCGCACGAACGACGGGAATTGCCCGGCATCGAGCGCGGCGCGTGCCTGGCGCATCAGGTCGAGATAGAAGTGCAGGTTGTGGATGGTGTTCAGGCGCGCGCCAAGGATCTCGTTCACGCGATCGAGGTGATGCAGATACGCGCGCGAGAAGTTGCGGCAGGTGGTGCAGGCGCAGGTCAAGTCCAGCGGCCGCACGTCGTCCCGGAATCGGCTGTTGCGGATGCGCACGTCGCCGAAACGCGTAAAAAGGTGGCCGTTGCGGGCGTTGCGTGTCGGCAGCACGCAGTCGAACAGATCAATGCCCCAGCCGATGCCTGCCAGCAAATCCTCGGGCGTGCCCACGCCCATGAGATAGCGGGCTTTGTCCTGCGGCAGGCGCGGCGCCGTGTGCGCCAGCACCCGCATCATGTCTTCCTTGGGTTCGCCGACCGACAGCCCGCCGATCGCGTAGCCATCGAAACCGATGTCGGTGAGGCCCGCCGTCGACTCGTCACGGAGCCGCTCGAACATCCCCCCCTGCACGATGCCGAACAGCGCATTGCGATTGCCGGCGCGATCGAATTCGTCACGACTGCGGCGTGCCCACCGCAGCGACAGGCGCATGGAATCGGCCGCTTCGCTCTCGGCTGCCGGGCGGTCGTTGATCACGTACGGCGTGCACTCGTCGAAGATCATCGCGACGTCGGCATCGAGCACCGTCTGGATGCGCATCGATACCTCAGGCGTGAGCAGCAGCCGGTCGCCGTTGACAGGAGACTGAAAGCGCACGCCGTCTTCGCCCACCTGGCGCAGCGCACCGAGAGAAAACACCTGGAAGCCGCCCGAATCGGTCAGGATCGGTCGCGACCACCCCATGAAGCGGTGCAGGCCGTCGTGCTTGCCGATCACCTCCAGGCCCGGCCGCAGCCACAGATGGAACGTATTGCCGAGCACGATCTGCGCGCCGAGCGCGTCGAGTTCCTGCGGCGTCATCGCTTTCACCGTACCGTAGGTGCCGACCGGCATGAACATCGGCGTCTCGACCACGCCGTGGTTGAGCGTGAGCCGGCCGCGGCGTGCTTCGCCTTGCGTTGCCACGAGTTCGAAGCGTGCGCTCATGCATTTCCCTTCGCCCCTTGCGGGCGCGGGGGCATAGGCGGGGTTTCGCGAGGCACTGCTTCGCGCCGCCGAAGCCGGGCGGGCGTGCTCGCGCGCCCGTGGGAACGGGCAGAGGCGGGACATCGCTCCAGCAGCATCGCGTCACCGTAGGAGAAGAACCGGTAGCGGTGCGCAATTGCATGCGCGTACGCCGCGCGGAGGCGCTCCATTCCCGCAAACGCGGATGCCAGCATCAGCAGCGTCGAGCGGGGCAGATGGAAATTCGTGACCAGCCGGTCGACGATCTGGAAACGGAATCCCGGCGTGATGAAAAGCCGCGTGTCGCGCGCGCCGGCCGTCACTTCCCCGTCGCGTGCCGCGGATTCCAGCGCGCGCAGGCTGGTCGTGCCGACCGCCGTCACGCGCCGGCCGACGCTGCGAGCTTCATTGACGATGCGTGCCGCCGCTTCGCTGATCTCGTACCACTCGCTGTGCATCAGGTGATCCTGAAGCCGCTCGACGCGCACCGGCTGAAAGGTGCCCGCACCGACATGCAGCGTCAGGTACGCGATTCGAACGCCTTTGCTGCGCAACTGGTCGAGCAGTTTTTCGGTGAAATGCAGGCCCGCCGTGGGCGCCGCCACGGCACCGGGCGACCTGGCGTAGACCGTCTGGTACCGCGCTTCGTCCGTCCTGTCGGCCGCACGCGAAATGTATGGCGGCAGCGGCACATGGCCCAGGCGATCGAGCAGCGCCAGGATCTCATGGTCGAACTCGAGTTCGAAAAAGCCTTCGTGCCGGCCGCGCACGACTGCGCCGACAGCCGGCGTCTCGCCGAACACAAACTGCGCGCCGGCCTTGGGCGCGTGGCTGGTGCGCACCAATGCCCAGGCGCGGCGCGGCGTGACGATGCGCTCGATCAGCACCTCGACGCGTCCGCCGGAGGGCTTGCGGCCCAACAGCCGCGCCTTGATCACGCGCGTGTCGTTGAACACCAGTACCTCGCCGGGGTCCACAAGCGACTCGATGTCGGCGCATCGCAGGTCATGCAATGCGGATGAGTTGACGTGCAGCAGCCGGCTTGCCGCGCGATCAGGCAGCGGCTGCTGCGCGATCAGATCGGGCGGCAGCGCGTAGTCGAAGTCGGAAAGGGTGTCGCCGTTCGACATGGCTGTACCGGCCATGTGCGCAGAAGAATGTCAGTTGGTGCCGGAAGAGGGAATCGAACCCACACTCTGTTGCCAGAACCGGATTTTGAGTCCGGCGCGTCTACCAGTTCCGCCATTCCGGCGCGGGACGCGAATTATCCGCGAAAGCCACGTGGCGACCAAACAGCGGGTCTTGCGAAAGACGTCAGCCGACCATGGCGGTGTGCAGACCCCTCGCGCGCCCATTTTCGCGGTTGGTTTGCCCCTGCCGCGGCGCCGATCGTCGAATACCGAGCGATCCGAGCGGTCGACTTCTTTGAGCCGCTCACAATTCTCGCGTTTGCACACGGCCTCGACCCGTTGCCGTCCTTCGAGTCGGTGGAAAGCCGTCGCCTGGGCCGCTTGCAAAAGCAGCCGCGCCACGGTCGCCGGAGGAACTCGCCCCCGTGATTCAGTGCAATGGTGCCGAGGCTGGCTGGGTCGGCAGCGGGATCGCGGACCAATGGTGGTCAGCAACCGGCCACTCGCGCGCAAGCGAGCAACATCCCGCTCGTCCGCTATTCTCCAAAGTGCGCGTTGCGGCAGTTCCGGCCTGGCGGGTCGATTCACGTAATTTGGGTCGCCACGGGCTGCGAAATCCTTGCCGCGCTCGGGCTACGCAACCTCTTCGCCCTGGCTGGCGTGGCGCGCGCGAGCGGCCAGCGCGTCGCGCTGGAGCGAGACGGCGATCATGGCGAATTGTTGATGGAGTGGTAGCGATGCGATGCAATGGCGACCGGACGTCCGATTGGGCCCTGACGGCTGTTCAAGTCGAAGCGCGGAAGCCGGGCTGCGAGCAACGCGCGGTCCGCGGCTCCGGCGAGCTGGCGAGTTGACCCCCATGCAACCCGCCTCGCTCATTGCTGCCATCGCCGACCCGGGGCTCCGGGCGCTGGCCGAGCTCGGGCGCGTTCGCTCGTTTCCGAAGCAGGCGGTGATCATTCACGAAGGCGACGCGGCCGACACCGTCTACATCGTGCTGGCCGGGCGTGTCCGTGTGTTTTCGTCCGCCCAGGATGGCCGCGACGTGGTACTCGACGTGCTCGGTCCCGGCGAGATCATCGGCGAAATGGCACTGGACGGTTCGCCGCGCTCAGCATCGGTCATGACGATGGAACCCACCACGGTGGCCGTGCTTGACGCCGCTGTCCTGCGCGAGCGACTGAAATCGGACGCCGACCTGGCGATGCTGCTGGTCACCGAACTGCTGGGGCGGCTGAGAAAGACCAATCGCATCGTGAAGCAGCTTGCGCTGGGCGATGTCTACGAACGTCTCGCGGTCGTCCTCAAGGAGTTGTTCGCCACGAGTCCGGCCGGCAACTCGATCGACGGACTGACACAGCAGGACTTGGCCGACCGCATCAACGCGTCGCGCGACATGGTCAACAGGATCTTCCGGGAACTCGAGCGCGGCGGTTACGTCGAGGTGGCGCGCCGTCGCATCACCCTGCTCAAGCCACTGCCCGCGCGCTGGTAAGGCGCCGTCCCGGCTGGTCCCGCCATCGGGCGCCCGTTCCGCGGCCGCCGGGGCCGAGTTCACCTCGCGATCCCGCCGGCCGCCGACACGACCTTCCGGGCCAGCCGCCGCGAATGCGGCCCATTCGGCCTTCAGGGAGCCGAATAGCACGACGACTGCGACGCCTCTCGAGAGCACAGTGGAGTCATCCGATCAGGCATGAGATCGGAACTCGGGCAGGCCCGAATGAGCCTGCAAATCGAAGGCTAGGGAGGCAAAATGATCCGCTCACGTTATCCCTCTACGCCTGATCCCGCGATCCTGGCTGCTCAACGCGGCGCGGCGCTGGCCAAGACAATCGCCGCCTTGGGCGTGTTGGTGTGCATCGTCGGGGCGATGGCAGGCGCGATCAGCAGCATCGGTTCCGTCGGCCAAGCGGCAGCCGCTGCCGGCGCGTCCAGCGGGGACGAGCAACCTTCGGCGAGCGCCCCGGCTGTGCGGCCCTACCCGCACTCCGAGATCCGGCCCGCATCGATCAACGACCCGGTCGACCCGCAGGAACCGACTTCCCTTGTCGGCTGACTGACCGCGGAATGTCACGACGATCCGGCGCGTGAGAAGTCCATGTTTCCTTACTAGTGCCAGCTGCTGTTCAACTCCATTCCATTAAGAGGCAGACCGCCATGAAACGCACTTCAATCCCTGTCGGCCGTTGGGTTGCCGCATCGCTGTGCCTGTTCACGGTCGGCGTCGTGCACGCCTACGAAGGCTTCGATCCGAGCCTCGATCCGACGCAGGTGACCGCGGCATCGGGCACGGCGGACAAGTCCAGGCCGCAGGCCGGCGCGCACACATCGGCGCGGGTCGAGCACGCGAGCATCGCGATGAAAGCGTCCGCGCAGGACAAGCATCACCGGCTGCGCTTCGCCAGCGCCCATTCCTTGGCGGGCGGCGCGCATTGAGGGCGAGCGGCGCAGGGATGACACCTTTGAGAGGGGTCCGCGCGCAAGCCAATCGCGGCGCAGACTGACCATGCCGGCATGGGCAAGCCACTTCGCCGTGAGACATGCTGCCACGCGGACCTGATGCTTGCGTGTGCGGAGCCGATCGCCACCCCATGACCACCACAACGCTGTTCATCGTCGAGAAACCATGGTCCCGAGCACCGAAGAAACGAGCGCCGCGTCAATGACCGGCCAGCTATTGCGCCTCGATGACCGGCGCGAGATTGCGATATACGTGCGCGAAGGGGTGACTTGGGTTGCCGACTTCGGGGACGGCGGCGGGGAACCGGTCGAGGCGACCACGTGGTTTCGCACCTGTGGCGGCAGACTCGCCCTTTCGCATTCGTTGCGCAGGATCGCGCTGGATTCTGCGGTTGCGATTCCGCCGGAAATGGCACGCCGGATCGAATCGCTGCATCGTGGCCCTGCGTCCTTCGCGCGTGGCGGACTGGCCGCCTTCGCCTCAGGCCGTGGCGTACCGCGCATCAGACAAACGCTCGCATCCTTGTTGGCCGCCTGCTTCAACCATCAGGACCGACGTCGCGCAAATCCGATTCGCTAAGACACAAGGCGCTGTCCGTTGCGAGCGCGGGTGGCCGGCGCCCTCCGCAGCGCCTGAAGCTACAGGCGGTTTCAGGCGGTGATTCTCTGCGGTGTCCGCCCTCGGGCAGCTTGGGCGACACCGCCGACCGGCGGCTTGTGCTGCAAGGCGAAATTCGGTTGCGGCGTTCTTGCGCGACTCAGATTTCCAGGTTGTCGATCAGCCGCGTCATGCCGAGCGACGCGGCAGATAGAACGACAAGCGGCTCCTGCGCTTCGATCTGGGCAAGCGTCGGCGCGTTCAGATCGCTTTGCCGTCGCACCGACACGTAGTCGATCTTCCAGCCGTTGGCGGCGAGCTCGCGCTGCGCATCGGCCTCGATGGCCGCCACGTCATGTTCGCCCGCGCGCAGCCGATCGCGCACCTGGTTCAGCGTCCGGTACATGCGCGGCGCTTCCTTGCGCTCGGCCTCGTTCAGGAAGCGGTTGCGTGACGACATGGCGAGGCCGTCTGGGTCACGCACGGTTTCATGCGGAATGATCTCGGTGGGCAGCGCGAACTGTCGGCACATCTGGCGCACGATCATCAGCTGCTGATAGTCCTTCTTGCCGAATACCGCCACACGCGGCTGCACGCAGGAAAAGAGCTTCAGCACCACCGTGGTCACGCCGCCGAAAAAGCCGGGACGGAATTCGCCCTCGAGGATGTCGCCGAGGTCGCGCGGCGGCTGTACGCGGTACTCCTGCGGCTCGGGATAGAACTCGCGTTCGCTCGGCGCAAAGAGGGCGTAGACCTTGTTCTGCTGCTGCAGCTTGTCGATATCGTCCCGCAGCGTGCGCGGGTACTTGTCGAAATCCTCGTTGGGCCCGAACTGCAGTCGATTGACGAAGATCGATGCCACGACCGGGTCGCCGTGCTGGTGCGCCATTTGCATCAGCGCCAGGTGGGCGTTGTGCAGGTTGCCCATCGTCGGCACAAAGGCGACACGCAGTTGGCCACGCAACTGGTCGCGCAGTTCCTGGATGGTGTGGACAACTTTCATCGGCGCCTCCGCCTCGGCTCCACCGTCGGAACGCGAGCGGCGGATTGTAGCCACGGACGGCTGCGCCTCAGTAGCCGTGCTCCGGCGCCGGAAACGTGCGCGTTTTCACGGCCGCAACATACTTCTCGATCGCGGCGCGGATGCCGGGACTGCCATCCATGAAATTGCGCACGAAGCGTGGTTTCCTGGCGGGAAAGACATCGAGCATGTCGTGCAGCACCAGCACCTGACCGGCGCACAGATTGCCGGCGCCGATGCCGATCGTGGGGATCGACAGCATCCGCGTCAGATCGGTGGCGAGCAGCGCCGGCATCAGTTCGAGCACCAGCATCGTGGCGCCGGCGTTCTGCACTGCCAGCGCGTCGCGCCTGAGTTGCGCGGCGCCTTCCTCGGTCTTGCCCTGGATCCGGTAGCCGCCGAGCGCATGCACCGACTGCGGCGTGAGTCCCAGGTGCGCGCAGACGGGAATGCCGCGCTCGACCAGAAACGAGATGGTCGGCGCCAGCCATGAACCACCTTCGAGCTTGACCATCTGCGCGCCGGCCTGCATCAGCTTCACTGCCGCATCGAGCGCGGCCTGCGGGCCGCTCTGGTAGCTGCCGAACGGCATGTCGGCGATCAGCCATGACGTTCGCACGGCGTTGGCAACACAACGCGTGTGATACGCCATGTGATCGAGCGTGACCGGCAGCGTCGAACGTTCGCCCTGAATCACCATGCCGAGCGAATCGCCGACCAGCACGCAGTCGACACCGCACGCGTCCAGCAACGCGGCGAACGTCGCGTCGTAGCAGGTCAGCATCGCGATCGGCTCGCCGCGCTCGTGCATCTCGTGCAGGCGCAGCAGCGTGACGGGCTTGCGCGCGCTCGATGATGGTTCGGCCGGATGAGTGCTCATGCGAGCGAGGCTCCGACGTTGAAGAATTCGCGCCGCCCGCGCATCTTGTCGATGCGGGACAGCAGAAGCGCAAAGTCGCCGTCGCTGTCGATCGGATTCAGGTGCTCGGTGTTCACTACCAGCACCGGCGCGGCATCATACTGGTGGAAAAAGCGCGCGTAGCTTTCCGACAGCGCGCGCAGGTAGTTTTCCTTGATGCCGGCTTCGATCGGATTGCCGCGCCGGCTGACGCGTTCGACCAGCGTGTCGGTATCGGCCTGCAGGTAGATCACGAGGTCCGGTGTCGGCGCCTGCGGCGCCATGTGCGCCAGCATCTGCTCGTACAGCTTCAGTTCATCATCGGCCAGCGTCAGGCGCGCGAAGAGCGGATCCTTGTCGAGCAGGAAGTCACCGACGACAAGACGGTGAAACAGATCCAGCTGAGCGAGTTCCGCAAGCTGACCCACGCGCTGGAACAGAAAGAAGAGCTGCGTCGGCAGCGCGTAACGCGCGCTGTTGCGGTAGAAGCGCTCAAGAAACGGATTGGCGTCGGGCTGTTCCAGCAGCAGTTGCGCACCGGTCCGCTGTGCCAGCTTGCGCGCCAGCGAGGTCTTGCCGGCGCCGATCGGCCCTTCGATCACGATGTGGCGATAGCGCGCGGGCAGTAGGACGGTCATGGCAACGAACTGCGCCGGCGCGCCCGCGACTGTCAGCCCGGCCAGGGAGTGACACGCTGGTCCATCGCCGCACCAAGGAGCTTGGCCGCCATGCCCAGCCCGGGGATTTCAATCTCGGGTGCCAGGTCGACCAGCGGGCGCAGCGCAAACGCACGCTGGTGCAGGCGCGGATGCGGGAGCGTGAGCGGCGTGCTGCAGACGATCAGATCGCCCATCAGCAGCAAATCGAGATCGACCCGGCGCGGCGCATTGCGCTGCGTATTGGGGATCCGCCGCTTGCGCCCGAGCATGATTTCAAGATCGAGCAGATGCAGCAGCAGCGCATACGGGTCGTGCACGGTGTCGAGCGCGACCACGGCGTTGATGTAGTCGGGGCCCTCGGCATCGACCGGTGCCGATTGATAAAAGGACGAGGCGGCAACGAAGTCGCAGCGCTCGATGGAACGCAACGCCTCGATCGCCGCCAGCGCCGTCTCCTTCACGTCGCCCTGGTTGGCACCGATGCCGATGTACGCGCGCCGCTTCAAATCCCCCTCACAGCTCACTTTTCGACCGCCTTCCCCAGACCTACGCCGGCGGCGGGCTCGTCGCGACCGCATTGGTGCGCTTGCGCCTGCGCCGGCGCCGCGGCCCGCCGGCGGTCGCCTGCGCTGCCCGTGCGGCGGCCAGAAGCATTTCGCGCTCTTCCGAATTCGCATGCATGAAGCGGGTCCACCATTCGCCCAGCTCGGCCGGCGCCTCCTGCGCGGCGCAACGCAGGAGAAGGAAATCATACCCGGCGCGCAGGCGCAGATGTTCGAGCAGCTTGAACGGTGCGCCGCTCTGGCGCCGCTCGAAGCGCGGCTGCAGCATCCAGATCTCGCGCATGTCGGCGGTGTAGCGGCGCTGGATCGCCAGCTTCTCCGTCTGCGTCTCGAGGATGTCATCAATGGCCGCATCCAGTGCCGGAATCCGATGTTCGCCGCGCGCTTCGCGTTCCTTCCAGCGCTTGAGCACTTCGTGCCAAAGCAGGTTGGCGAACAGGAATCCCGGCGCGACGTGCTTGCCGGTGCGCACGCGCTCGTCGGTGCGCGACAGCGCCAGCATCACGAAGCGCTCGCCCTCGGGCTGCTCCAGGATCACGTCGAGCAGCGGCAGCAGGCCGTGATGCAGGCCTTCGGCGCGCAGCCGCAGGATGCAGGCCACCGAGTGGCCGCTGGTCAGGAGCTTCAGCATCTCGTCAAATACGCGCGCCGCCGGCACGTTCTCGATCAGGCTGGCCATCGCCGCGATCGGCGCGCGTGTCGCCTCGTCGATCTCGAAACCGAGCTTGGCGGCAAAGCGCACCGCGCGCAGCATGCGCACCGGGTCTTCGCGATAGCGCGCCGCGGGATCGCCGATCATGCGCAGACGCTTGCGGCGGATGTCCTTCAACCCGTCGTGATAATCGAGCAGCGTTTCCGTCGTCGGGTCGTAGTACATGGCGTTGATCGTGAAATCGCGCCGTGCGGCGTCCTCAAACTGCTGGCCGAAAACGTTGTCGGCGAGAACGCGGCCATGCTCATCGGTGGCGACTTCCTCGCCGACCGGCGCGCGGTAGGTCGAGACCTCGATGGTGTCCGGACCCATCATCACGTGCACCAGGCGAAAGCGGCGGCCGATGATGATCGCGCGCCGAAAATGCGACTTGACCTGCTCCGGCGTCGCATTGGTGGCGACATCGAAATCCTTCGGCGCCACGCCGAGCAGCAGGTCGCGCACGGCGCCGCCGACGATGTAGGCGTCGAAGCCGGCCTTCTGCAGCGTCTCGCACACGCGCATCGCCGCACGGGCGACCAGCGCGCGGTCGATGTGGTGGTCGCTCACCGCGTAGCGCTTCGGCTCCCTGCGCGCGCGCGGCTTGCGCGTAAAAAGCGTCTGGACCCGTTCGACGAAGCGTTTGATCATCGTGCGACTGCACCGGCTTCGATATCGACCTCCTCGAATAATTCGAGCGTCGGCCAGCCGCGCTCGGCGGCGAGCGCGCGCAGCCGCGCGTCGCCGTTGGTGACGACCGGGTGTTTCACGCGCTCGAGCAGCGGCAGGTCATTGATCGAGTCTCCGTAGAACACGCTGTCATCGCATTGTTCGAGTGTCAGTCCGTGGCGGGCGACAAACGCTTCGACAGCGCGCACCTTGCCGTGCTGATGCGTGTGCGTACCGACGTAGCGCCCGGTGAACTGACCGTCGGCTTGTTCCGGCTCGACGGCCAGCAGATGTTCGAATCCGAACGCGGTGGCAATCGGGCGGGTGACGAAGGCGTTCGTTCCCGTCACGATCGCATTGACGTAGCCGTCGCGACGGTGCGTATCGACGAGCGCGATCGCTTCGGGCCGCAAATGGGGAAGCACATGCTCGCGGATGAAGTGTGCGCGCCAATGTTCCAGTTGCAGGCGCGGAAAGCGCGCCAGCAGCTCCATCTGGAAGCTCTGATAGCCCTCGACGTCGAAACGGCCCGCCGTGTAGCCTGCAGCAAAATCGCGAATGCGCGCGCTGTACTCGTCGGCATCCAGCCCGCCCATTCGCACCAGGTAATGCGACCAGGTGTCCGCGCTGTCGATTGGCAGCAGGGTGTGGTCGAGATCGAAGAGCGCCAATTTCATCTGGGCCCGATTCTACGTGCGCCCCTCACGCGCTGTCGGCGGCAAGGGCCTCTTTCGCGAGTTGCAGCGTCAACGGCTTCTTGCGGGACAGCGCGTGGGCGTCCAGTGCATCGAGCGCGGCAACCAGCGTGCGCATGTCGCGCGGCAGGTGCGAGAGCAGGTAAGGAATGACGTCGGCGCTGATCCGGAGGCCGCGCGACGCCGCATGCGTCGCCAGGGCATCGGCCTTTTCCGTGTCGGTCAGTGCATGCAGCTGGCAAACGAGGCCCCACGCCAGGCGCGTGCGCAGATCGTCCCGCAGCGCCAGCTGTGACGGCGGCAGCGGGCCGGCGGCGATGCACAAGGCATCTTCGCGCGCGCGCACGGCGTTCAGGCGATTGAAAAGCGCAATCTGCGCCGCGCCGTCCAGCTGATCGACATCGTCAACAATCGCGATTCCCCGTGTTTCCGGAACGCTCGCCGGCGACCAGAAGAATGCGGCGGGCGAGGCGGCGAGCGAACGCAAGAGGTGCGTTCGTCCGCATCCCGTCGCGCCCCAGAGGTAGATGATCCGGTCCGGGGCGTTGCCATGTACCGTACGTCGCAATGCCTCGAGCGCCTCGCCATTGTGCCCGACGACGAAATTGTCGAGCGAAGGCTGCAGCGGCTGCAGCAGATCCAGCGCGAGTTGCGGCGTCGTGTTTTCGACGACAAGCGGCGGCGTGATGGTCACGTCAGGTTGTAGAAGTCGCTCGCCAGGTACGTTGCCTTGATCCGGCGCACGGCCACCAGCAGCGCGGCGCTCGCCGGGAGTGCGAGCAGCACGCCAAAGAAGCCGAAGATCTGGCCAAACGAGAGCAGGGCGAGAATCACCGCCAGGGGATGCAACCCGATGCTCTGCCCAAGCAGTCGCGGGGTCAGGAAGAAGGCTTCGATCATCTGCCCGACGCCATAGACGACGGCGACCGCAATCACGCCATACCAGTCGCCGAACTGCAGGACGGCGGCCAGCAGCGCGAGGAGGAGGCCGAGCCCGAAGCCCACGTAGGGGATGAAGATCAGCAGGCCGGTCAGGAGCCCGATGGGAAGCGCCGCCTGCAGTCCGGCGACCGTGAGTGCGATCGAGAAGTACACGGCGAGAATGGCCATCACCAGCATCTCCCCGCGCAGAAAATGGGCCAGCAGCCGGTCGATCTCGTTCACCATGCCGACTGCCGCATGATGCCAGCGGCGCGGAATCAGCGCCTCGAAGCGATGCGTGAAGCTGTGGTAGTCGAGCAGCGTGAAGAACAGAACGGCGGGCACGAGGAACAGGGTGCCGACGATGCCGAGCAACGCCACGCCACCGGCACGCGCGTGGTCGATGATCTTGCCGACGATGTTTTCCTCGCCGACACGTTCCGCCAGGAGCTCCTTCAGGGTCTCGCTGTCGAACTTGACCGTGGTGCCGAAGAGTTCATTGATGCGCGGCGCCAGATGCGAATTGAGTTTGTTCACCAGCATCGGGAACTGCTGCCGCAGGGCAACGGCTTCCCGCTGCAGCACCGGCACCAGGATCAGCAGCAATCCCAGCAGCAGCAGCAGCGCGAGCAGGATCATCAGCAGCACCGCCGCGGCGCGCGGCAGCCGGTGGCGCTCAAGCCAGTCCACGCCCGGTACCAGCAGATAGGCGAGGATGAACGCCGCCGCGAAGGGAGTCAGCACCGGCGCCAGCACGTACAGCAGCGCCAGCAGCGCGAAGCCGGTCCCGATCCAGACGCCCGCCTGAACTCGTTCGTGGGTGAAGAGATTCATTGGCTAGAATGGCCGCACAAGATGACGCGTAGTGTAGTCGGCGGCCGGCAGTGCACCGTCGGCAGCAGGATCGCAACTGTCGACCGCGGACCGCCGACTGATCATGTCCATCAACTACCAGCAAGCCGGCGTCGACTACGCGAAGATCGATCCGCTGAAGATCCTCGCGCAGCAGGCGGCGAGGGCGACCTCTGGCAATCTCGCCGCGCACGGGCTGGCGGAAGTCGCCGCATCGCGCGGCGAATCTGCCTATGTCGTTGACTGCGGCGATTTCTACCTGGCCTCGATCACCGAATGCCTTGGCACCAAGGCGCTCGTTGCCGACGCGGTGCGCGCGATCACGGGACGGACGTACTACGACCAGATCGCGCAGGACACGATCGCGATGGCAATCAACGACATCATCACGGTCGGCGCCACGCCGGTGTCCCTGCATGCGTACTGGGCCACGAGCGGCAGCGAATGGTTTGACGATGAGGCGCGTGCGCGCGATCTGGTTGTCGGCTGGAAAGCGGCCTGCGATCGCTGCGGCGTGGCATGGGGCGGAGGAGAGACGCCGGCGCTGGCCGGCGTGATCGCGCCGGGGCGCATCGATCTCGCGGCTTCATGTGTCGGTCTGGTGCGGCCCAGATCGCGGCTGACGCTCGGCGAAAGGCTTGCCGCGGGCGATGCCATCGTGCTGCTCGAGTCGAGCGGAATCCACGCCAACGGCATCTCGCTCGCGCGCAAGCTGGCGGAGCGTCTGCCCGATGGCTATGCGACAGCGCTCGACAACGGGACTTCGTTCGGCGAAGCGCTGCTTGCACCGACCCTCCTGTATTCGCCGGTGACGGAAGCGCTTGCCGCGGACGGCATTGTTCCCCACTACTGCGCCAACATCACGGGCCATGGTTGGCGCAAGCTGATGCGGCATCCGGGGTCCTTCACCTATCGGGTTTCGCAGTTGCCGCCGGTGCCGCCGGTGTTGAGCTTCATCCAAAGCCACGCGCAGATCGATGCGCGCGAGTCATACGGCAACCTCAACATGGGCGCTGGTTTCGCCATGTTCGTCAACGCCGGTGAGGCAACGCGTGTGGTGCAAGTCGCTGCTCGCGCCGGCGTGCGCGCCTGGACTGCGGGTCGTGTCGAAGCCGGCGCAAAGCAGGTCGTGATCGAACCGTTGAATCTCGTCTTCCGCGGCGACGATCTGCACGTCCGGATCTGAATTGCACGCCAAGCGCGCTCACCTTTTCCCTGCTCGCTTGATGGGAGAGTGGCGTCGGCGGGGGTTCGCGACGCACGGCTTTGCGCCGCCGTGGGACGGCGAGACGGGGGTACATGGCGCACGATGCGCGCGAATTCTTACGCGCTTGCCATCACTTTTCTTTCAGCCGCTTGCCGAAAGATGCCGCGCGTCGTCGTGACCAGTCACGCAGCGCAGCGCTGGCCGGGCGACAGCCCGGTCGGGCACGAGGGGAAAGCCACGGGCTCGTGAGAGCGGCTTCCCGTCGTTCCTCCCGAATCGCCCGACGGGCTGGCGCTGCGACCCTTATGCGCGAAGAGGCGGCCTCGCGCTCCAGGTTGCCAAGAGTCGCAAGAGCGGCATCGCGCGCACTTGAGATGGACGAGTCGCGCGGCTTTCTCAAGGTGATCGCGGACCGCGGGACCGCTCAGATCCTGGGCCGCGCCGTGTTCGGCATTGATTGCGGCCAGATCGTGGCGATGCTGCGGATCGCGATGATGGGCAAACGGCCGTACACGGTGCTGAAGGAGGCGATCTTCGCGCACCCGCCCCTGGCCGGGGGCTCAACGACGTGCTTCTGGCGCTGGGCGGATCGGGCGCCCGCGCCCGCGTTGCGCGAGTGAACGCCCGAGGGTATCTTGCCCGCCGTCGATCAGAATCTGCGGAGGCGCGCCTGTCTGTCTCTTACGACTTGTCCGGCAAGACGGCTGTCGTGACCGGCGGCGCGAGAGGCATTGGCCGGGCGATCACGGAGCGCCTCATGCAGTCCGGCGCGCGGGTGCGCGTCTGGGACGTCGATCCGATCAGGATCGAGGGGGTTGAATCCCACACGGTCGATATAACGGATCGCGCCCAGATCGCGGCCGCGGTCGCGCAGCTCATCGATCAGCAGGCGCGCATCGACATCCTCGTCAACAACGCCGGCTATCTGGGCAAGCTATGCCCGTTCGATGAACACGCCCCGGCCGAATGGCAGCGCATCATCCAGGTCAACCTGATCGGCATGATGCAGGTCGCGCAACTGGTGGTGCCGCACATGCGCCGCTGGGGCGGCGGGCGCATCGTCAACCTCGGCTCGCTGGCGGGCAAGGAGGGCCTGGTGAATCTTGCCGCGTATTCGGCCGCGAGCGGCGGCGTGATTGCGTTCACGAAGGCGTTGGGACGCGAACTCGCCGGCACCGGCATCTACGTCAACTGCGTGGCGCCGGGACCGATCGACACCGGCATGATTCGCAATCTGGGCGAAGCTGCGGTGCACACGATGATCAACGACAGCCCGCTGAAGCGACTCGGATCGGCCGACGAAGTCGCGCACCTGGTCGCCTGGCTGTGCACCGACGCCAGCCGTTTCAACGCCGGCGCGGCGTTCGACATGTCGGGCGGACGGGCCCGATACTGAAGACGGCATGAAAGCGATCTGGAAGGGTGCGGTGAGGGCGGAATCCGACGACAAGGGCATCGCTGCGGGCAACCACTACGTCCCGCGCGCCAGCGTGAAGGCCAAGTTCCTGACGCCAAGCGACACGACGACGTTCTGCTCGTGGAAGGGCGCCGCGAGCTACGAGTCTCTCAGCGTGGACCGGCCATCGAATCGCGATGCCGTGTGGCCCTGCGCCCTACGCAAGGATGCCGCGAAGCGGATCCGCGGCCGCGTGGCGCTTTGCAACGGTGTCAAGGTTACCGATTGACCGGCGGTGCAGGTCCGGACAGCTTGTTCCCGTCTCGTTCATCGCACGCTGAGAAGCGTCGTCGCCACGGCGCAGGCCGGGGCCAATTCGGGTTGTTCGCACCTGGGTCCCGGCCCATGCCGGGACGACGAGCGCGGCGTTTTGAATGGAAAAAAGATCACTTACGCGTGCGTGCGAAGTCCTCGATGCGCCTGGCCGTATCGGCGTCGGCAAAGCACGCCATCGCCGCCTGACGCTCGTGCTCGAGCGCGGCGATCAGCTGGGCGCTCGCCTGCGTTGTCATCACGCGCTTCAGCCGCGCGCTGGCATTCGATGAGCGCGCGGCAACCAGCGCGGCAAGTTCCAGCGCGGTTGACAGCATCGCCTCGAGGCTCACGACGCGGTTGACCAGGCCCAGGCGGTGCAGCGCCTGCGCGTCCTGCCGCTCACCGAGCACCAGCAACTCCATCGCGCGCTGGTAACCCAGCGCCTGCGGCAACAGGTGTGTGACACCGCCGGTCACGAAATGGCCCAGCGCCATCTCCGGAAAAAACGCCACCAGGTTGTCGGCCGCCACCACCAGGTCGCAATTGAGCATCCATTCGAATCCGCCGCCGACGGCGAAGCCATGCACCGCACCGATCACGAGCTTGCGGCCGAACATGATGTCGCGCGTGATCTGCTGGATGCGCTCGCAGGTGTCGACGACCGCGAGTTCGCTTGCCGACTGCTGGCTGAATTCCTTCAGATCGTCGCCGGCACAGAACGCGCGGCCGGCACCGGTCAGCACGATCGCGCGCGTCTGCGGATCGGACTGCGCCGTGACCAGCGCGTGGTGCAGATCGGTCAGCAGTTCGGTGCCGATGGCATTGAGCCGCTCGGGCCGGTTGAGTGTGACGAGACTCACGGGCCCCTGGGTAGCGATGGTGACGTATTTCATCCGATGTCCTTCGTTGTGAGCGCTCGGGGCGCCGGCGCGTCGCGGTCCCAGGCACCGGTCGTGCCCTGCTGCTGGAGCCGGAACTTCTCGATCTTGTCGGTCGGCGTTTTGGGCAACGCGGGCAGGAAGCGAACGTAACGTGGCACCATGAATCGCGCCATCTGCGTTGCGCACCAATCGGTCAGCCCGCGCGGCGTAAGGGCGCGCCCGGGGCGAAGCACGACACAGGCCATGACCTCTTCCTCGGTCATTTCGCTCGGCACGCCGATGACCGCGCATTCGAGCACATCCGGGTGCGCATCGATGAGCATTTCCACTTCTGCGGCTGAGATGTTCTCACCGCGGCGCCGAACAATGTCCTTGCGCCGCCCGACGAAGTAAAAATAGCCATCCTCGTCCTGTCGCATCAGGTCGCCGGTATGGAACCAGAGATTGCGAAAGGCCGCGAGCGAGGCTTCCGGCATGCCGTAGTAGCCGTCGGTGATCACCGACGGTTCGAGCGGGCGCACGACCAGTTCAGCGGCCGTGCCTATCGGCACTTCGAAGCCCTGCTCGTCGAGCAGCCTGGCCTCCCACGGGCCAAACACCTTGCCGCAGGATCCCATGCGGCGTGGCTCGTCGAGCGGCGGGTACATGATCCCGCCCACTTCGGTCGATCCGTAGAGTTCGACCAGGCGGCAACCGAAGCGCGTTTCGAACTCGGGCGCCCACGCCGGCAGCGGCACACCCCACCCGAGCCGCGCCGGGTGATCGCGATCGCGCGCGGACGCAGGCTGCTTCCACAGCATGGTGAGCGTCGCGCCCATGAAGTCGAACACCGTTGCCTTCAGCGCCCGCACTTCGTCCCAGTAGCGCGAAACGCTGAATCGCTCGCCGATCGCGGCCACGCCGCGCAACAGCAGCGCCGGTGCAATCGTCATCACGGCGGCGTCGAGGTGGAACAGCGGATAGGGGCAGTACAGCACGTCATCGCGCCGCAGGCCGAGTCCGTCGATCATGACTTGGGCCTGGCGCAACACGAAGCGGTGCGAGATCATCGCCGCCTTCGAGCGGCCCGTCGTGCCCGAGGTGTACAGCAGCAATGCAAGCTCATGAAATCCGATGTCCGCGACCTGCGGCGGCGGGTCGCCGGCCGCCTGGAGCGCAGCCCAGGGCAGGCCCGCCATCTGCGATGACATGTCGCCGACGATCACGAAATTCTCGAGGATGGCCAGTTGCCCGCGCACCTCGGCGAGCTGCGGCCAGAACGCGGCATGCGCGATCAGCAACCGGCTCTCGACCAGGTTCAAAGCGTCTGCCAGCACCGTGCCCCGGAATGACGTGTTGACGGGCGCCGAGACCGCGCCGAGCTTGGCGAGCGCGAACCAGGCAAGGGCGAACTCGATGCAATTCGGCAGCATCAGACTCACGATGTGACCGCGGCGCACGCCCTGCGCGTGCAGGCCCGCGGCCACGAGGTCGGTCGCTCGATCGACGGCCCTATAGGTCCACTCGCCCGCCAGCATGCGGATGAAAGGCCGGGCGGGGGCTTCCGCGGCGGCGCGCCGCAGTTCGACCGCCAGTGAGTGGAGGAGTGTGCCCATGCCGTTTGCGTGAACGGTACCTTGACATCGGCCGCGAAGAAAGTGGGTCGGGCAACGCCTTTGACCCGGGACCCGTGCGCCGCACATTCCGCATCGACGGTTATTCTTCGTCGATGCACTTTCATGTTCCCGACCCCGCCTACACCGGCTCCGAGCAGGCGCGTCTCAATTTCGCGCTGGCCGCCAGGATCGCGTTCGGCTTCGTCGTGCTGGTCTGGCTGATTCACCTGATGAACTGGGGACTCGATCTCGATCCGGGGCCGTTCGGCATCCGTCCGCGGGAAATCTCCGGGCTGCCTGGCGTCTTTCTTGCGCCTCTGGTGCACGGCAGTTTCGAGCACCTGATTGCCAACTCCCTGCCGTTGCTGGTACTGGGTACCGCGATGCTGTTCCTCTATCCGGCGTCGGCATTGCGCGCATTGCCGTTGCTGTATTTCGGCCCCGGCATCGCGGTGTGGCTCTTCGGGCGCGCATCCGTGCATCTCGGGGCCAGCGGCCTGGTCTATGGGCTGGTCAGCTATGTCTTCGTCGCCGGCCTGCTGCGCCGTGACCGGCGCGCAATCGCATCCTCGCTCGTGGTTTGCTTCATGTACGGCTCGTTGACGTGGGGCGTGGTGCCGACACCACGCGGGGTCTCGTGGGAAACGCATCTGGCCGGCGCGCTGATCGGGGTCGTGTTGGCGCTTGCGCTTCGCCATCTGGACCGGCCACCGCTGAAACGCTACGTCTGGGAGGGCGAGGACAGTGCAATCGTCGACGGCGATGAGGACCCCGCGGCGTCGGCGCCAGGCAACCCGGAACGGCGTTGAGCGCCGCGGCAGCAGGCCGATCGAAAGGGCGGCCGCAACTCGGTACCATCAGCACGTGCGTGTACAAATGCACCTGACCCGTCTGTCGTTTTCGCAAACACCTACGCCGTGCTGAACAAGCTGATTTTCGGTTCTGCCCTGCACGAACATGCCGAGCCCGCGCAGCGCGTGCTCGCAGTTGCGTCGTTGCCATCGGACTCGCCCGCGCTGATGCAGCTGCTCGCGGACGATCCCGCGCCTGAAGTCCGTGCCGCTGCCGCTGCGCGCTGCGCTGAACTTCGCGCGCTCGCCTCGGCCTTGACGGCGGAGGCCGAGCCGCAAGTGCGCGCGGCGATCTCCGCCTCGCTGGGCAAAGTGCTCGCGGCAGAACCGAACGGTGCGGAGGCGCGGGCGCTGCTCGCCGCGGCGGACTGCGCCGACGCGGTTCGCGCCGAGGTCGCGCTGCATACGCAGGACGAAGAACGCCGCCGCCTGGCGCTCGACGGCATTGGCGACGAGAACGTTCTGGTCGATATCGCGCTCGCTGCCGCGCATGCGCCTGTACGGCTGGCGGCGGCGGAACGCGTCCATGCGCCGGCGCAGCTGCGCCGGCTCGCCGATGGCGCGCGGGACAAGGACCGCGGCGTCGCGCGCCTCGCACGCCAGCGGCTCGATGCGATCAATCTTCGTGTCGAGAAGGGCGCTGCCGCCGACGCGATCCTGGCGCAGGCGGAAGCGCTCGCGGCGCAGCCGGGGCCGATCGTGATGGCTGCGGTCGAACTCGATCGCCGCTGGAAGGCGCTCGATCTCGGCGACGACGCGGACCGCCATGCGCGCTGGGAGGCGATCGGCCAGTTGCTGCAGCAGCGCTTCGAGCGCGAGCACGAGGCGCAGCGTGCTCGTGCGCGGTTCGAGCAGCGGCTGAACGACTGGCTGGCGTCGCTGCAATCCTTGCCGGCCAAGACGGCGCTGCCCGCACTGCGCGATGAACTGCTCGCACTGCGCGCGCAGGCCACCGAGAGCAACAACGCGGCAGCGCTGGAGAAGCTGACGCAGGCGGAGCAACAGATCGCGCAACGGGAGAAGGCGGCACCCGCAATTGCCGCTGCCGAGGCGCTGGCGCTCGAAGCCGAGGAACTTGCCGCCGGAACGCCGATCGACCATGCGCAACTGCCGACGCGCTGGCAGGCGCTGGAACTTGCGGTCCGTACTCCCGCTCTGACGCGGCGCTTCGAGGCCGCGCTGCTCGTAATCGAACAGCGCCGTCTCGCGTACGTGCGCGCAACGGAACAGCAGCAGGGCGCCGCGCGCCAGCAACTGCATTCGCTGCTGCACGCGGCAGAGCAGGCGCTGGCCGCAGGACAGCTGCAGGAGGCGCGCGCCGCGGTCGATCAGATGCGCACGTTGAAGCCAGGCGCGGGCGTGCTGCCGAAGCCGACGGTTCAGCGGCTGAGCCGTTTGGCGCAGCAACTGGTCGAACTCGAACGCTGGCAGAAGTTCGGCCAGCAGACCGCACGCGTCCAGTTGTGCGAGCGAGCCGAGGCGCTCCTGGCACAGTCGCTCGCGCCCGCCGCGCTCGCGCGCGAGGTGCAACAACTGCGCGCCGAGTGGAAGAAACTCGACGAACAGTTTGCCGGCGTACCGAAACTCCTTTGGGAGCGCTTCGACACCGCCTGCGAAAAGGCGTACGCGCCGGCGGCGCGACACTTCCAGGAGCAGGCCGCGCTGCACAGGGAGGCGCGCAAGCAGCGCGAGGATTTCATCGCCATCGCTGCCGTGCATGCGCCAACGCTCCTCACCGAATCGCGGGACTGGCGCGCGATCGAGCGCTGGCTGCGCGAAACCGATGCGACCTGGCATGGCGCAACACTGGGCAGCGTTGAACCCGGTGCGTGGAAGAAGCTCGATGCGCGCATGAAAGAAGCGCTTGCGCCGCTGCGCGCCGAGCTGTCCGCCGCGCGTCAACAGGCCAGGACCGAACGCCAAGCGCTGATCACCGAGGCCGAAGCGCTCGCCCCCAGGGCGATGGAGCGCGACACGCCGTCGCACGTCAAGGAGCTGCAGGTGCGCTGGCAGGCACACGCCAAGTCCATGGCGCTTGCGCAGCGTGACGAGCGCGTGCTGTGGGAGAAGTTCCGCGCCGCCTGCGACGCCGTCTTCGAGGCGCGCAAGAACGCACGCAGCGAAGCCGACGAGCGCAAGCACGCGCAGCGCCGCGCGTTCGAAACGCTGTGCGAACAACTCGAACAGCTGGCGCGCGCGACCGATGTGGACGAAGCGCAGGTCCGCCGCACTCAGCGCGAGCTGCAGGAGCAGTGGAAGAAAGCGCTCGCAGAAGGCGGCCCGGTGCCGTCGGCGCTCGACGCGCGCTTCCGTTCCGCGCGCACGCAGGTCGACGAGATGCTGCGCGGTCGCAGCCGCGCGCAGGAAGCCGCGGTGTGGCGGGCGCTGCTCGACAAGGAGCGGCTGTGCGAGGAGCTCGATGCGCTTGTAATCGAGGGCAAGAGCGCCGAGGCCGACTCCGTGCGGCAGCGTTGGGACGCGCTGCCGGGGCTCGCCGCTGCGTGGGAGCAGAAGCTCGTCGCGCGCCGCGACGCGGCGCTCGCGGCGATGACGGGCGAAGATGCCCACTTCGAGTATCTGGAGCGGCTCGCAGACAGCGCCGTCATCCGCCGCGACGCGCTGCTCGAACTTGAATTGATGCTGCATATCGAAAGCCCGCCCGACCTGCAGCCGCAGCGACTCGCAGTGCAGGTCAAGCAGTTGCGCGACCGCTTCAAGCGCGCAGCAGCGGGAGCCAGCGCGGCCGATCAGATCCTGCTCGAGTGGTGTGGGCAACCCGGCGTGGTCGATGTACGCGATCGGCAACGATGTGAGCGGATCCTTGCGACGCTCGAGCGGGGGCCGTCCGGCCGGCCGGGACCGGCGCGCGAATGAATTGCGCGAGGTCTCTAACGGTGCGTACTGACACTGTGCGAGGATGGCCAAAGCAGCGCCGGCGCCGCAGGCGGTCGACCAGGATTCGGCGCCAGGACACGAGTCGGCCACGAGGAGCCATTCGACGACGGGGGCAAGATTTGCGTGAAGCCGACGTTGATGCGCGCAAGATCCGGTGTTTCGGCTAAATTGCGGCTTTGACTCATCTTCCTTGGCAGGCCTTTCGCCTGCTCGTGATACAGAAAGCTGATGCGGACCATGAGCGCAAGTATCGACTCGGAACTCACCGGATTGTTTGGCCGGTGGACGTTCGCCACCGCGCAAGTCAAGCGCCTTGACGAGTTGAACATTGACCCCGACGCCGTCAAGGCGGCCGCACAGCGGATCATCGCGGAACGCGGTCACCCGGAGCGCCAGCGTGCGATTGTCGACGCTCTGGACGAGGACACGGCGGTTGCGCTGTGCATTTGGCTCCGTGATCCCGCAAACGCATCCAATCTCCTCAAGCAAGCCAGAGCAACGTCGCGTAAGCGAGGGTGAGCGCGGGCGAGGGCTCGCTGCCGCCATACCTTCCAATGAATGGATCGATCAACAACGCCTGGCCCGATGGACGATGAATTACCGGCCGACGCCTGCGCTAGTGTCGTGCTGTGTTCAGCAGGTGCGCCTGGCAGTGCCATGCCCATCCGTTGCCCTTCACGACATGGAAGGACTTATCCCGGTCAAGGCTGAGCGGCGGCGGGCCGGTTCCTTCGTCTGCCTGCTGCAGGAAGCTCTCAGAGCCGTGCGTCGCGGTCTTTGACGCCAGTAGGGTGATCGTCTCGCCGACCACATTGAGTGCGCGGACTTCGTCCTCGGGCGGCACGGCAAATGGTTGAGCCATTCTGGATTGCCTCCGGTTTCATGCTCTGATCGATCATCATTCGCGGCCGGTCCCCTGGCTCGCCGGCATGACGGCGCGGCACCTCCACTGATGCGAGCCGATGGCGCGCGCACGGGCAGGACGGCCGCGGCCTGTCGCCACGCCACGCGACTGCCCGCTTGTCGGCGCAGCGCGTGAGCGCAGAGGGTCCGGGGGACGGCCGATCGATATCAGCCTGGCCCGGAGCGCATCGACCTGGCGCGTCGAGCGATCGATTCAACGGCACTCCACGCGCGCGGACCGAACGGATCAAGCACCTCTGCATCCTTCATCGACCGCACCCACGTGATCTGGCGTTTCGCAAGCTGACGGGTGGCCGCGATGCCGGCAGCGCGGAACTGCTCGAACGTCGTCGCCCCGCTCAGGTGTTGCCACCCCTGCCGGTAGCCGACGCTGCGCATCGACGGCAGGTCAGGGTTGAGGTCGCCGCGCGCCATCAGGGTTCGCACTTCGTCCAGAAAACCGGCGGCCAGCATCGCATCGAAGCGCCCCTCGATGCGTCGGTGCAGTTCGCCCCGGTCAGCGGGCAGCAGCGCGATCGTCAGCAGGCGCAGCGGCGAAGTTTCCGGGGATGCGACCAGCCGCGACATCGGCATGCCGGTGAGTTCAAAGATCTCCAGCGCGCGCTGGATGCGCTGGCTGTCGTTGCGCGGCAGTCGCGCGGCGGTCGCGGGATCGATCGCTGCCAGTCGCGCGTGCAGAGCGGGCCAGCCGTGTTCGCGCGCCTCGGCATCGATGCGCGCGCGCACGCTCGCGTCGGCCGACGGCAGCTTCGACAGCCCTTCGCGCAGGGCGCGCGCATACAGCATCGTGCCGCCGACCACGAGCGGCAGTCTGCCGCGCGACCCGATGTCGCTGATCGCACGGGTGGCGTCGCGCACGAAGTCGGCGGCGGAGTACGGCTGTGCCGGATCGCGGATGTCGATCAGGTGATGCGGCACCTGCGCACGTTCGTCAGCGCTGGGCTTGGCGGTACCGATGTCCATGCCGCGATACACCTGCGCGGAGTCGATCGACACGATTTCGAGCCGAATCGCCTGCGCAAGCTGCAAGGCGAGCGCGCTCTTGCCGCACGCGGTCGGGCCGAGCAGCAGCAGCGCGTCAGCCGATGTGTCCATGCTTGGCGACCAGCGCCCAGGTCGAGACCGCGGTGGCCACGGCACACGCGCCGATCGTCAGCGCGAGCGGGTACACGGTGCCGTTGAAGCTTGCGCCAATCCACTGTCCGACGGCCGCGGCAACCAGCATCATCGTCAGGCCGAGCGCAGAAGTCGCGACGCCGGCGCTGTGCGCAAAGCGCGCCACGCTTCCGGCCTGCGAGACCGGCTGAATCAGCCCGTGCGCGGCGATGAAGAAGAAGTGTGGCACCAGCAGCGCCAGTGGGTGGCGCACGCCGGTCAGCGCGAGCGCAGCCATGGCCAACCCCGCGATCAGCTGCAGCAACGCGCCACCGCGCATCGTCCGCTGCAGTCCGTGGCGCGCGACATTGCGGCGACACACGAGCGTCCCAATGACGTACCCGGAGACGACGAAACTGAAGCTCAGGCCGGCACCGATCGGCGACATGCCGAGCACGCGAATCAACACGAACGAGCTGCCGGAGATGAACGCAAAGAGTCCCGCGTAGCTGAAGGTCGCTGGCCATGCGTACGCGTGCCAGGTCGGCGAGCCAAACACCTGCGCGTAGGCGCGCACGAGCGGCACGATGCGCAATGCGCGTGGATTTGGTACCGCGATCGTTTCCTTCAGGCGCGCCAGTGCGGCGCTCGCCAGTAGTGCCGACAGCACCAGCATCGCGGCAAATGTTGCTCTCCACCCGAAGGCGGCCAGCAGCAAACCGCCGATCAGGGGGGCGGTCAGTGCGAAGACACCGAGGACCGTTCCGCTTGCGGCGAGCAGGCGAGCGCCCACCTCGGGCCGCAGTTCATCGCGCACCATCGCGCGCGCTGCGACCAGGCACGAGCATGCGCCCACCGCCTGCAGCGCGCGCCCGGCAATCAGCCAGTCCATCGACGGCGCCACGGTGCACAGCACGCTCGCGGCGACATAGGTGCATACGCCGCCGATGGCGACCGGATGGCGGCCGAAACAATCGGCCAGCGGACCGGCGATCAACTGCCACGGTCCGAACGTGAGGATGAACGCGGTGAGCGTCAGCTGCACGCTGGACACGGGGACATCGAATGCGGAGCCTATCGACGGCAGCGCCGGCTGGATCAGATCGGTCGCCAGCGGCTGCAGCGACGCAAAGCCGGCGGCGAAGGCGAGCAGCCATGCGGGCGTGAGTACCGGCGGCCTGGCCGCCGCGTGATCGGCTTGCACCGCGATCAGCGTCCGCGGAGGAAGAGCTTGTCGAGATCGCCGATCGCGAGCTGCACCCAAGTGGGCCGTCCGTGATTGCACTGGTCGGCGCGCTCGGTGGCTTCCATCTCGCGCAGCAGCGCGTTCATCTCTTCGCGCGTCAGGCGCCGATTCGCGCGCACCGCGCCATGGCAGGCCAGCGTGGCGAGCAGTTCGTTGCGATGCTCGGTCAGCACGCGGCTGCCGCCATAGTCGCGCAGGTCACGCAGCACATCGCGCGCCAGCGATGCGCCATCGGCGCCAGCCAGCAGCGCGGGCACCGCGCGCAATGCGAGCTGCGTGGGCGCGGCGGGCACGAGGTCCAGGCCGAGCTGGATCAGCACGTCCGCGTGCTCTTCGGCGCTCGCGACATCGAGCGCGTCGGCGCCGAAGACCTGCGGGATCAGCAATCGTTGCTGAGGAATCTGGTGCGTGTCGAGTTGCTGCTTGAATTTCTCGTACACGATGCGTTCGTGCGCCGCGTGCATGTCGACGATCACGAGCCCGACGCGGTTCTGCGCCAGCACGTAGATGCCGCCGATTTGTGCCAGGGCGAATCCGAGCGGGGGCGTGTCGCCGCCCGCCTCGTTTGGCGCCGAGGCACGTGCGCCCGCGAGCCCCGGTGCCAGCATCGCCAGATACTCCGCCACCGGCTGCGCAATGCCGAGCGCGCGCTGCGCGTTTGCGCTGCCCTGGCGCTGCTGCGCCGCGTAGCCGCGTTCGCCGCGCTGCGCCGCTTCGCGCACGGCCGCCAGTTCGGAAAGTGACGAGGGCGCATTTGACATCGCTGGCGCCGCGCGCGCGGATTCGGCCAGCGCCGCCTGTGCGGCATGCAGCACGAACTGATGCACGGCGCGCGAATCGCGAAAGCGCACCTCAATCTTGGTGGGATGCACGTTCACATCGACACGGGTCGGGTCGATGTCGAGAAACAGCAGATACATTGGCTGCGCCTGTCCGTGCAGCACGTCGGCGTAGGCCGCGCGCACTGCATGCGTCAGCACCCTGTCGCGCACATAACGGCCGTTGACGTAAAAAAGCTGCGCATCCGCGCGCGCCCGCGACGCGGTCGGCGCCCCAACCCAGCCGCGAATCTGGATGCCCGGCGCCTCGGCCGCCACCTCGCGTTGCGCGTGTGTGAACGCCTCGGGCATCAGGCGTCGCGTGCGGTCTTCAATATCGGCCGGCGGCAGCGACAGCAGTGCGCGGCCTTCGTGCATGACGTTGAACTCGACCTGCGGATGCGCGGCGGCGATGCGTTCGACCTGCACGACGCAGTGGCCGAGCTCGGTGTTGTCGGCGCGCAGGAATTTGCGCCGCGCGGGCGTCTTGAAGAAGAGATCGGCAACCTCGACGCGCGTGCCGGTTGGCCCGGCGGCGGGCTCGACGAGGCCGGCCTCGGCATCGATCCGGTATGCGCTCGGCGCCTCGGCGGTGCGCGAGGTGATCGACACCGACGCCACCGAGGCGATCGAGGCCAGCGCCTCGCCGCGAAAGCCCAGCGACGCGACGGACTCGAGGTCACGCAGCGTCGCGATCTTGCTCGTTGCATGGCGCGCGAGCGCCAGCGGCAGTTCCTCCGGCGGAATTCCGCCACCATCGTCCACGACGACGATGCGCCGGATGCCGCCGCCCTCGAGCCGCACGTCGATGCGCGAGGCACCGGCGTCGAGCGCGTTCTCGACCAGTTCCTTGACGATCGACGCCGGACGCTCGATCACCTCGCCGGCGGCGATCTGGCTCACCAGCAGCTCGGGCAGCGGGCGAATCGCGCGGCGCGCGGTGGCCGCAAACGCGGAAGAGGAGGACATCAGGCCCATTATAGGAAGCGGCGGAAAGGCGGCGGCGGGCGAGGGTATTTGGCGGTCGCGCCTGCACGCGGGAGGAGGAAACTCTCCGGCGCCGCCCAGGACTCAGCCCGAGCGGACACCGTCCTAGTCAGCCGCTACGAGCGAACCTGACACCGTTCGCGCTGGGCCCTTCGACAAGCTCAGGACGATCGGCAATACGGGTTCAGCCCGGACCTAGAGAGGTCATGCAGGCCTGGTCGCGCGACAACGCGAAGCACCACAAGCCCCCTGCGGGATCAGGGTCGGGCGATACGCCGGACGTTGTTGAATCCATCGCCGGTCTTGTCGCCCGGCCTGGTGTAATTGGACCAGTAGTAAAGCGGCTTGCCCTTG